>ENA-OPYU01000003-OPYU01000003.1-human-gut-metagenome-genome-assembly--contig:-NODE-3-length-81266-cov-7.316531_pt1 | contig 81266 bp, 80 predicted proteins | sample MGYA00242637_ERZ504482 | MGnify/ENA primary metagenome ERZ504482 (study PRJEB26092, sample SAMD00036237) | human gut metagenome | host: Homo sapiens | study: EMG produced TPA metagenomics assembly of the... | reverse complement strand
CCTTGAGCCGGCCGTAGGCCGCGGAAGCGACACCCACATTACCCGGCCGTGGCCCGGTCCGGGCCCGGCACATCTCTATCAGTCGTTCCCCGCGGCGCCTCCCGCCCCGGCGGCAACACGTCCCGGGCCCTCTACGGGGCAGGGGCTGACGGCCGTCCGGGGCGGTCGGCCAGCGACCACCGGTGCGGCTCAATCGTATAGCCATGCAACGGAAAAGAGCCGCCCTTTCGGACGACTCAAACTGTATGGGGATTAAAGAATCATTTTGGTTCCCGTCACCGCTGCGAGTGCGAGGCGGACAAAACGCCCCCGCTCGCGAACAGTTCTGTCACCTTGGCGACGTGCGTGGCGCGCACCTGCAGTTTCGCAGCCATAATGGTGGCAAGACAACCAAGAGGGGAGCGGAATCCATGGCGCTAATCTATATCGTTGAGGACGACGAGCCCATTCGTCGTGAGCTTGTCGACATCCTTGCCCGCGCCGGGTTTGAAATCGAGGCCTGCGAATCGTTCGAGCATGTCTCGCGCGATATTCTCGCCGCCGCGCCCGACCTGGTGCTGCTCGACCTCACGCTTCCCGTCAAGGACGGCCAGCATATCTGCCACGAGGTTCGCCGCGAATCCGAGGTCCCCATCATCGTCCTCACCTCGCGCACGACCGAGATCGACGAGGTCATGGCCATGACGCTCGGCGCGGACGACTTTGTTCCCAAGCCCTATAGCGCGCGCGTGCTCGTGGCGCGCATCAACGCACTGCTGCGTCGCACCGCGGCGTCAGGCGAGCGCAGCACGCTCGTCCACAAGGGGCTGGAGCTCGACCTCGCCCGCTCTATGGTCACCAACACGGCGACCGGCGACAGCACCGAGCTCACCAAAAATGAGCTGCGCATTCTCTCGCTGCTCCTGAGCCGCGCGGGCAAGATCGTCTCGCGCTCGGCCATCATGCAGGACCTGTGGGACTCCGACGCCTTCGTGGACGACAATACGCTCACCGTCAACATCAACCGCCTGCGCACCACGCTCGCAAAAAATCGGCATCAAGGGGTATTTGACGACGCATCGCGGCCAAGGCTATTCGGTCTAGGGGCCGGCTATGTCGTTTGGCAAGTTCTTTAAAGATGCACTGCTTCCCGTCGCCGTGTGGACGTGCGGCGTGCTGCTGAGCTGCTTTGTGCTGACGGTCGCCGGCGCACCCGTTTCTATCGTGGTCGTGGCGGTTGGCGTGTCCTTTATCTTCGGTATGCTCGGCATCGTGATCGAGTACGCTCGCCGTCGCCGTTTTCTGCGTCAGTTGGAGCGCGCGGCAGAGGAGCTCGAGAGTCCCGCATGGGTGCAGGAGATGGTGCAATGCCCAACCTATGCCGAGGGCGAGCTCGAGTACGAGGTCCTGTGCCGGGTGGGCAAAGCCGCCTGCGACGAGGTTGCCGAGGGCCGGCGTCAGACCGAAGACTATCGCGACTATATCGAGAGCTGGGTTCACGAGGCCAAGCTGCCCCTGGCGGCGGCCCACCTGATTTTGGAAAACCTGGACGGCAGCGAAGACGACCTGTCGCGTGTGGATGACCTGGGTCGCGAGCTGGCTCGCATGGAGCGCTATATCGACCAGGCGCTGTACTATGCGCGCTCGGAAGTCGTGGAGCGCGACTACCTGATTCGCCGTTGGGATCTCAAGACCCTGGTGACGGGCGCGATTAAAGCCAACGCGCGCGAGCTTATCGCGGCGCACGTGGCTCCGGTGTGCGAGAACCTCGACTTTGAGGTCTTTACCGACGAGAAGTGGCTCGAGTTTATTCTAGGCCAGCTTATTCAGAACAGCATCAAATATGCGCGCGAGGACGGCGCAAAGATCGTGTTTTCGGGCGCGTTGCTGGACGAGGGCCTGGCGAGCGAACGCATCGAGCTTACCGTCGCGGACAACGGCTGCGGCGTGAGCGCGGCCGACCTGCCGCGCGTGTTCGAGAAGGGTTTTACCGGCGACAACGGCCGCACCACCAAGCGCGCAACGGGCATCGGCCTCTACCTGGTGGCGCGCCTGTGCTCCAAGATGGGCATCGACGTCACCGCGGCATCCGAGCCCGGCGAAGGCTTCGTCGTAACATTCGCGTTTTCAACGAATAAGTTTCAATATTTCGAGTAACGCACGCGGCAGACGCCCACCCAAACAAAAACGTGCAGCCAAAACAAAACGTGCCGCCCCAAACGGGGCGGCACGCCATCTTTTATCAGCCAACTCGCTGAAGTAAGGCTGCGAAGGCCGCGGGGCCGGGAGGGGTTTCCTAAGGGCACATCCCGCAGCCGCAAAGCGGCGAGGACGTGCCCGTGGAAACCCCGCAGGCCCCGCGGCCGGTGGGAGCAACGCTACTTCACGACCAAAATGTCGCAGTCCGTATTGCGCAGCAGGAACGTCGAAATCGAACCCAGCAGCGCATACTTGATCGAGGACAGGCCGCGGGCGCCGCAGAGCACCAGGTCGGGCTTGACCACGTCGAGCATCTCGTCTTTGAGCGTCTCACGAATACGGCCGGCGCGAATCATGACTTCGACCTCGGGAATATCGGGATTGGCCTTGGCCTCTTCGAGCTGCTTTTCGATGGAGTTCTTAAAGGCCTCCTCCAGACCGTTGACCAAATCGACCGGATAGGAGCCGGCGCTCTCGAGCGCCGTGGAATCGATAACGTGGCCGATAATCAGCTTGGCGCCGTTGTTCGCGGCGACCTTGATGGCGCGTGCGAGCACAAAATCCTGCTGCTCAGTACCGTCGAGTGAAACAAATACCTTGGTGTAACCCTCGTTCATGGTTTCCTCCTTGGTCTATCGCACGGGCGCGGGGCTCGTGCGTCGGGCGGGCGCGGGTGCGTTGACCGCCGGACACTTTATCTTGTTGCAGTTATACCCAAGGATTTCGGTTTAACTGCTCGCAATTCTGTGAACGGGCGAGTTTTTTGGTAAGGGTAGGCGCGGTCGCACCGCCAACGGTTGATAATGGGACATCGCCCGCATCGTCCGCAGAACATCTACCGGCGGGTGTCTAACGAGGGGGTCCCTTTGGATATTATCGAGCTTCTAAAATCTGCCTTCATGGGCCTGGTCGAGGGCATCACCGAATGGCTGCCCGTTTCGTCGACGGGCCACATGATCTTGGTGGACGAGTTCGTCAAGATGAACGTGAGCGAGACGTTCTGGAATATGTTCCTGGTCGTGATTCAGCTCGGCGCCATTCTGGCCGTCTGCGTGCTGTTTTTCCACGAGCTCAACCCGTTCTCGCCCAGCAAGGGCAAGGAGGGCCGTCGCGACACCTGGGTGCTGTGGGGCAAGATTGTGCTCGGTTGCATTCCTGCGGCGGCGATCGGCCTGCCGCTCAACGACTGGATGGAGGAGCATTTCTACAACGCTCCCGTCGTGGCGCTGGCGCTCATTGTGTACGGCGTGCTGTTTATCGTGATCGAGAACTGGCGCGCGAGCAAGCGCGAGGAAATGGCCGTTGCCGGTTCGTTTGGTTCGCGTGCTGTGGTGTCGGGTGGACGTCCCGCCGGTGCGCACTTTGCGGCGGCCCCCCACGGCTACCGCTGAGGATGAGGACGATGACGAGAATCTGGACTTTGGTTCCATCGCCACGCTCGAGGACCTCAGCTGGAAGACTGCGCTGGGTATCGGCTGCTTCCAGGTGCTTTCGCTGGTGCCTGGTACGTCTCGCTCCGGTTCTACCATCATCGGCGGCCTGCTTTTGGGCTGCACGCGCTCGGTGGCGTCTAAGTTTACGTTCTTCCTGGCTATTCCCGTTATGTTTGGCGCGAGTGCGCTCAAGCTGGTCAAGTACTTCATCAAGGGCGGCACGTTCGGCACCAACGAGATCGCCATCTTGGGCGTGGGCTGCGTTGTGGCCTTTGTGGTTTCGCTCATCGCCATCAAGTGGCTCATGGGCTTCGTCCGCCGTCACGACTTCAAGTGCTTCGGAGTCTACCGCATCATCCTGGGCATCGTAGTGCTCGCATACTTCTTCGTTCTGGAGCCGATGCTCGGCCTCTAACTTAGTCGACGCTGCGCGGCGGCCAGGGCGACAACTTGTCATTCAAAGGGGGTGGCATGACCAAAAGGTCTATGCCGCCCCCTTTTCATGCCAATTTGTTCGCCCTGGCCGCCGCTCGCTACCGTTGCCATGACATCGGTGGCTCCGTGATTGGTACATTGGGGTCAGGTTTCTTTGCACCAACGTGGTGCAGACTAACCTGACACCTTTGCGCCAAATCCGCTGGGGCGGACCTGACGGCGGCGCACGGAGTCGTGGTGTGATTTGCGTCGGTGTCCGCGCGGCTCGGTATACTGGTACGGCTCAAACTATGGCGCTGCCCGCAGGCGCGCCGTCTGTCAGATGAGGAGTCGCCCATGACCCAGCCCTTGCCCTGGGAAAAGAACGCCGCGGTACCCGTGCCGCTCGATGCATACACCGCCCCCGCTGCGCCGGAGCCCGAGCTCGTTCCGCTCGACATCTATGACGCTCCCGCGCCGGCGCCCAAGCCTATCAAGCCGCTCGTCGACATCGACAGCCTTAATCCCGCCCAGCGCGAGGCGGTCCTGTCCACCGAGGGCCCGTTGCTGGTGCTCGCCGGCGCCGGCTCGGGCAAGACCCGCGTCTTGACCTTCCGCATCGCACATATGCTCGGCGACCTGGGCGTTAAGCCTTGGCAGGTTCTTGCCATTACGTTTACCAACAAGGCTGCGGCCGAGATGCGCGAGCGTCTGGCGGCACTCATCCCCAGCGGCACTCGTGGCATGTGGGTGTGCACCTTCCATGCCATGTGCGTGCGCATGCTGCGCGAGGACGCCGACCTGCTGGGCTATACCGGTCAATTCACCATCTACGATGACGACGACTCAAAGCGCATGGTGCGCGACATTATGCAGGCGCTCGGCATCGAGCAAAAGCAGTTCCCCATCAACATGATCCGCAGCAAGATCAGCTCTGCTAAAAACGCCATGATCGGGCCCGAGGACATGCTCAAGAGCGCCGATAGCCCCAACGACAAAAAGGCCGCGCAAGTCTACCTGGAGCTGGAGCGCCGCCTGCGCGCCGCCAACGCGATGGACTTCGACGACCTGCTCGTGCGCACGCTCGAGCTACTGCGCACCCGCCCCGAGGTGCTCGACAAGTACCAGGAGCGCTTCCGCTACATTAGCGTCGACGAGTATCAGGACACCAACCACGTCCAGTACGAGATCGCCAACCTGCTGGCCGCCAAGTACCAAAACCTCATGGTCGTGGGCGACGACGACCAGTCCATTTACAGCTGGCGTGGCGCCGACATCACCAACATCCTGGACTTTGAGCAGGACTTTAAAAACTGCAAGACCGTCAAGCTGGAGCAGAACTATCGCTCTACGGGTCATATCCTGAGCGCCGCCAACGCCGTGGTGCGTCACAACTCGCAGCGCAAGGACAAGCGCCTGTTTACGGCCGAGGGCGATGGCGAGAAGATTCAGGCTTTCCAGGCAAGCGACGAGCGCGACGAAGGTCGCTGGATTGCCGGCGAGATCGAAAAGCTGCATGCCAAGGGTACAAGCTACGACGATATCGCCGTGTTCTACCGCACCAACGCCCAGTCGCGTATCCTCGAAGATATGTTCCTGCGCGCGGGCGTGCCCTACAAGATCGTCGGCGGCACGCGATTCTTCGACCGCGCCGAGATTCGCGACGTCATGGCCTACCTCAAGATGATCGTGAACCCGGCCGACGAGATGAGCGTCAAGCGCGTCATCAACACGCCGCGCCGCGGCATCGGCTCCACCTCGATTCAAAAGATCGAGCAGCTGGCGCGCGACAACCGCTGCTCGTTCTTCCAAGCCTGCGAGATCGCGTGCGCCGAGACGGGCATGTTTAGCGCCAAGGTCCGCAATGGCCTGTCGAGCTTTGTGTCGCTGGTGCGCGAGGGCCGCCGCATGGACGGCGAGCTCAAGGACGTTGTCGAGATGATTGTCGACAAGACGGGCCTGCTGCAGGCCTTTCGCGCCGAGGGCACCATGGAGGCCGAGAGCCGCGCCGAGAACATCCAGGAATTCCTGGGCGTGGCCGCCGAATTTGAGGAGACGCACGAGGATATCGAGGGTACGCTCGAGAGCTTAGAGGAGCTGCGCGCGGCCGGTGTTGCCGACGTGCCTGCCGGCGCCGAGCCCGAGCCCGTCGTGGTGAGCGCACCTGCGCCCGAGCCGGGACCGTCTGCCCCGGTATCCTCGTTTGAGGCGCTCGTTGGCGCGCGTGATGCCGCAGGTTCCAATCCGCTCGATAGCCTAGCCGCCCCGGCGCTCTCGCCGCAGGATGCCCTGGCTGCCGCCATTGCGGGCAACGCGTATGCCGCGCCGACGGAGATGCCGGCGGGTGCCGTGCATGCCGACGAGATCGAGCGCACCTACGGTCCGCTCACCTGTAAGGCGCTTCCTGCTCTCATGGAGTGGCTGGCCCTGCGCTCCGACTTGGATTCCCTGGCCGGCGAGACGCATGCCATTACCATGATGACCATCCACTCCGCCAAGGGCCTGGAGTTCCCGGCGGTGTTCGTGGCCGGCATGGAGGAGGGCATCTTCCCGCACGTGCACGACTTTGGCGGCAGCGATGATCCGGGCAAGCTCGAGGAGGAGCGTCGCCTGGCCTACGTTGCCATCACGCGTGCCCGTAAGCGCCTGTTCCTGACCTATGCGGCCACGCGTCGCACCTACGGCTCGACCTCTGCCAACCCGCGCTCTCGTTTCCTCAACGAGATTCCGTTTGAGGATATCGAGTTTAGCGGTATCGGTTCTGCCGGTTTTGAGGGCACGGGCTGGGAGAAGCGCGGCGACCGTCACGGCACCTTTGGCTCGGGCATGGGCTCGGATATGTATGGCGGCAAGGTGTTCGGTTCGCATACGCGCTCGACCGGCGGTTCCGGTTCGCGCGGCGGATCGAGCTTCGACGATTTCTTTGGTGGCAGCACCTATGGCACCGAGCGCCATCGCGGGGTTTCGCCCGACGCCGGCCGTGTTGCCTCGACCTTTGGTTCGGGCGCGCCGCGAGCTAAAAAGCCGTCGTCCAAGGTGTCGCCGACGGTGGAGCGCAAGGTCGATCGCGCCAGCGCGTCACAGGACTTTGCCGCGGGCGATACCGTGAGCCACAAGACCTTTGGCACCGGTACCGTGATCTCGGTCGCCGGAGACATGATCGAGGTCCAGTTCGAAAAAACCGGCCAGACCAAAAAGCTGATGAAAGGTTTTGCACCGATCGTCAAGCTGTCGTGATCCCGGCGGACCTGGGCGGGCGTATGGGGCAACATCACCTGCTCGGACAGTCCTGCGCAAGACGGAGGCCACATTAAGTGGCCTCCTTTGCGTGCGGAACTCGCGATCGATGTTGCCCCATACACCCGCCCAGGTCCTTGGGTAACGTTGCTGGACGAACATCGCTCTGCTCGTTCGCTTTTTGGTCTGGAGAGCCGGGTGGGCTGATATATAGATACGAGTAGGGGCTCCCCCAGTTGATGGGCGGGGGAGCCCCTACTTGCGTTTGGGTTGTTGTTGCTAGCCAGAGGCTCGCCGGGATGGGCGCGGGGTTTGGTCGATCGCGAGTTCCGCACGAGCCGGAGAGCACTTAATGTGCTCTCCGTGCGAGCAGGACTGCCCGAGCAGGCGATCAAACCCCGCGCCCATCCCGGCGAGCACTCGGGTACCAGTGACCTACAGGTGGCTAATAATCAGTTCCATCTTGCCTTCGAGGTCGATGGAGCTGACGGTGCTCGGGGCCAGCAGGTGGCTTCCCTTGTGGACGGGGTCGCCGCAGACGGTGCCTTCGCCGTTGATGACCGACAGGCACATGAAGGGCCAGCGCTGGTCGAGGGTCTTGCTGCCGTCGACACGCACACGATCGACGGTGTAGCAGGGATTGGACTCGAGCTCGGTCACGCCGTCGACCTCGGGCGCGGTCACGGTGCCGTCGGGTCGGCGCCTGAACATCAAAAATCGATGCAGGTCGAGGCTCTGCTCAATATGCAGCGGGCGCAGCTTGCCGTCGGTGCCGGGGCGGTCGTAGTCGTACAGGCGATAGGTCACATCGCTCGACTGCTGCGTCTCCAAAATGAGCGTACCGGTCTTGATGGCGTGCACGGTACCGGAGTCAATCTGGAAAAAGTCGCCCTTGTGAATCGGCAGCACGTTGAGCATCTCGTCCCAGCGGCCGTCCTCGATCATCTGTGCTGCCTCGGCGCGGTCCTTGGCGCGCTGTCCGACGATGATCGTGGCGCCGGGCTCGCAGTCCAGCACATACCAGCACTCGGTCTTGCCCAGGCTGCCGTTCTCGTGCTCGGCAGCGTACTCGTCGTTGGGGTGAATCTGGATCGAAAGGTCGTCCTTGGCGTCCAGAATCTTAATGAGCAGCGGGAACTCCTTGCCCTCGCAGTTGCCAAAGAGCTCACGGTGCTCGGCCCACAGCCACGACAGCGTGTGGCCGGCATACGGGCCCTCCGCAATCTGGCAGTCGCCGTTGGGATGGGCCGAGATAGCCCAGCACTCACCGATGGGACCCTCGGGAATGTCGTAACCAAATACGGTTTCGAGCTGGCGGCCGCCCCAGATCTTCTCGTGGAAGATCGGCGTCAGTTTAATCAAATCGGACATGTTCATACCCCCATGGTGTTGTGCGGTTGCCCACTCTAAACGAGCCATAACGAGCGCCCGCATGACTACAAAACTATGCCAACGTTACGTTGTGCAGCTCAAAGCGGTCACCAACGTTGCGCGAGATCGAATGCTCAAAGGCGGTGCCGCTATCCAAAAAGCCAATCTGGTTGAGCTCGAGCAGGGGAGAGCCGGGTTTGGTGTCCAGGCGCTCAGCCTCTTCCTCGGTTGCCGCTACGGCGCGAATGGTGCGGTGGAAGCTCGAAATCTTCAGCCCGCATTGCTCGCGGATGAAGCTGTAGACCGATCCATACAGGTCTTTCTTTTTAAGGCCCGGAATCAGCTCGAGGGGCATGTAGGTGTACTCGATAACGATGGGCTTCTCGTCGACCTGGCGCACGCGCACGATGTGATAGGCAAAGTCATCCTCGGCAATTCCCAGCTGAGTCGCAACCTCTGCCGGTGGATTGACAATCGAGAAATCGTAGACCACCGAGGTTACCTTCTCCCCGCGGTGCTCATACGAAAAGCCCTGGGCGCGGTCGTTCTTGCCCTGGAAAAACGCCTTGTCGGGAAGCCCCGCCGTGTCTTTAGCGTAGGTGCCCGATCCGCGCCGGCTGGTAACAAGACCCTCTTCGGTGATCTGCTCGATAGCTCGTTTGACGGTGATTTTGGAAACGCTATAGAGCTCACAGAACTCAACGACGGTGGGTAGCTTGTCGCCCGGTTTAAGAGCGCCATCCTCGATGCTTCGACGGATATCTGCAGCTATCGCCTCGTATTTGGGAATCATGGAACCTCCTTTCCGACATATAAGAATACGCAAGTAAGTATAACCCCAACGAGGCACCCATATTACTTTTATATAAGAAGTCCGAGAAAGAAAAAACAAAAAGACGCTTTACTTTAGAAATTAGAGCGCTATAGTTGTACGCAACGAACGGAACCCTGCCGCCGGCAGGGCCGACCGTTTGGGGACGGTTTTGTTTTGGCGGGCTGGATATCTGGATAACCGGTGCGCGCCCGCGCCGGATATCATGCCAAGCCAACCGTTCCAACCGAAAGCTCTAGACACGAAAGCGAGGACTTTGATGGCTCAGTATCAGCTGCCCCGTGACTTCTTCTTTGGCGCCGCTATGTCCGGCCCGCAGACTGAGGGTCAGTGGAACCAGGGCGGCAAGCTCGAGAACCTGTGGGATACCTGGTCCATCCAGGATCTGGATTCGTTCTATAACCGCGTTGGCTCTTATGCTGGCAATGACTTTATGGCTAAATACCAGGAGGACCTTCGCATTTTGAAGGACTTGGGCCTGGATACCTACCGCACCTCCATCCAGTGGAGCCGTCTGCTCGATGCCGACGGCAACCTTAACGAGGAGGGCGCCGCGTGGTATCACGAGCTGTTCCGTGCCTCTCGCGAGGCCGGCCTGGAGCCGTTCGTCAACCTGTACCACTTTGACATGCCTACCTACCTCTTTGACCGTGGTGGTTGGGAGAGCCGTGAGGTCGTCGAGGCGTACGCTCATTACGCCGACGTTGCCTTCCGCGAGTTTGGCCAGGAGATCAAGTACTGGTTCACCTTTAACGAGCCCATCGTCGAGCCCGAGCAGCGCTATCAGGAGGGCGTGTGGTACCCGCAGCTCCATGACTATAACCGCGCCCGCACCGTGCAGTATCACATCTCGCTGGCGCACGCGCTGGCTGTGGCCAACTACCGCCGCGCCTATGACGAGGGCGCCGTTCGCGCCGACGCCAAGATCGGCATGATCAACTGCTTTACCCCGGTCTATACCAAGGAGAACCCCAGCGAGGCAGACCTCGAGGCCGTGCGTATGACCAGCGGTATCAACAATCGCTGGTGGCTCGACCTTATTACCAAGGGCGAGCTTCCCGCCGACGTGCTCGACAGCCTGGCCGAGGGCGGCGTTAAACTTCCGTTCCGTGCCGGCGACCAAGAGATCCTCAAGCAGGGCGTTGTCGACTGGCTCGGTTGTAACTACTACCATCCCACGCGCGTTCAGGCTCCGGCGAGCAAGATCGACCAGTACGGTCTGCCGCACTTTGCCGACGAGTACGTATGGCCCGACGCCGTTATGAACGAGAGCCGCGGCTGGGAAATCTACCCGCAGGGCCTCTACGACTTTGGCATGGACTGCGCTAAGAACTACCCCGATCTTGAGTGGTTTGTATCCGAGAACGGTATCGGCATCATGGACGAATACAAGAACCGTGACGCCGAAGGGACCATTCAGGACGACTACCGCGTCGACTTTGTGCGCCAGCACCTGGAGTGGGTTGCCAAGGCAATCGCCGAGGGCGCCAAATGCCGCGGATACCATTATTGGGCCGTCATCGATAACTGGTCTTGGGCTAATGCCTTTAAGAACCGTTACGGCTTTGTCGAGGTCGACCTCATGGACGGCTACAAGCGCCGCCTTAAGAAGTCTGCAGCTTGGCTCAAGCAGGTCGCAACGACCCACGTGGTTGACTAGCGACCGGGCGAGCGCCCAGACCGCGCGCCGCCGCGCGCAAAACATGGCACATCTGGTGGCAAAGGGCGACAGACCACCGTGCGCATAGGAAAAGGCCGGATTTGATAGTTAGGAGCAATCATGGCCAGTGAAAACGGAAAGAGCTTCCTCGACAAATTTGCCGAGGTCTCTGCGAAGGTGGGAAACCAGGTTCACCTGCGTTCCCTGCGCGATGCCTTCGCAACCATCACGCCGCTCTATATCCTTGCGGGTATCGCGGTTCTTATTAACAACGTCGTGTTCCCTCTGTTCCCGCTCGATGCGGCGGGTCTTGCCAATCTTCAGACCTGGGGTTCGGCAATTACGCTGGGCACCCTCAACGTCTCTGCCATTGTCTTGGCCGGATTGATCGGCTACAGCCTCGCTAAGAACGAGCGCTTCGATAACCCGCTTGCCTGCGTGGTCGTCGCCATCTCCGCTTTCGTTATCATGATGCCGCAGCAGATCACCGCCACGCTTGCCGCCACGAGTCCGCTGCTCACCGACAAGATCACCTCTGCCGAGGTCACGGGCGCCCTTTCGACTGCCAACACCGGTACCAACGGTCTGTTCGCGGCTATTATCATCGCCCTGCTCTCCGTCACGCTCTTCATCAAGATTTCCGGCGTCGAGAAGCTTAAAGTAAAGCTGGGCGAGGGTGTGCCCCCCGCGGTCTCCAACTCCTTTAACGTCATGATCCCGATGCTGCTCAACCTCTCGATCTTCGCAGTTGCCGCAGCGCTGCTCGCCGTGTTTGCCGGCACCGATCTGTGCACCATCATCTCCACGTGTATTTCCAACCCGCTCAAGAGCATCATGAACGCCGGTCCGTGGGCTGTTATCCTCATCTACACTCTTGCGAACCTGCTGTTCTGCGTCGGCATTCACCAGTCCACCATCTCTGGCGCTACCGTCGAGCCGATCCTGACCATGCTCATCGTCGACAACATGGCTACCTTTGCCGCCGGCGGCACCATCCAGCCCGATCACTACATGAACATGCAGATCGTCAACAGCTTCGCCCTTATCGGCGGCTCGGGCTGCACCCTCATGCTCCTGCTCGATACCTTCCTGTTCTCTAAGAACAAGGCTTCCAAGACCGTTGCCAAGATGGCTATCGTTCCTGGCCTGTTTAACATCAACGAGCCGGTCATCTACGGTTACCCCGTCGTGTACAACCTGCCGCTCATGATTCCGTTCGTGCTTCTTCCCGACCTGTTCATCGGCATCACCTATGGCCTGACCTGCGCGGGCATCATCAGCCCCTGCATCGCCCAGGTGCCTTGGACCATGCCTCCCGTCATTAACGCCCTGCTTGCCACGGGCTTTGACTGGCGCGCCGGCGTATGGCAGGCCCTCGAGCTTGTCATCGGCATGGTTGTCTACCTGCCCTTTATGAGGATCTCCGAGAAGGCCATCGCCAAGCAGGAGGCCCTTGCCGAGCAGAACGCCTAAACGGTTCGTTTTCCCTTTCATTGTTGCGGGCGCCGGTACGCGGTGCCGGTGCTCGCGGCTCTCCCTGCGTAAAGACGCAGGGGGTGGGTACAGTAGCCGCAAGGAATAAAACCAGTTGTCGTCTGCGCGCCGCGCAGTTATAAGGAGGAAACCATGAAGAAGATCATGCTTTGCTGCAATGCCGGCATGTCCACGAGCCTGCTGGTCCAGAAGATGCAGTCCGAGGTCGCAAGCCGTGGTCTGGACATCGAGGTCGAGGCCCGTCCTATGAACGAGGCTCACGATCACCTGGACGAGTGCGATATCTTGCTGCTCGGCCCGCAGATTGGCTACACCAAGGGCGATTTTGAGAAGGAGGCCGCTGGCCGCTTCCCGGTTGAGGTCATCAACATGGTCGACTACGGCCGCATGAACGCTGCTGGCATCATCGACCACTGCGTCAGCGTGATGGGCTAGGTGCAGCGCATGGAGGATATGAACGAGCTGCAGATGACCTGCTTTGAGATCATCAGTTTCGTCGGAACCGCCAAGAGCATGTACATCAATGCCGTGCAAAAGGCCAAGGAGGGCGATTTTGACGCCGCCGAGGAGCTTATCAAGCAGGGTGACGAGGCTTACAACGGTGGTCACGATGTTCACATGGGGCTCCTTAAAAAGGAGGCCAATGGCGAGCGTAACGGCGAGGCCCCGCTGATTCTGCTGCATGCCGAGGACCAGATGGCAGGCACCGAGACCATGCGCGTCATGGCCACGGAGCTCATCGAGGTCCACAAGCTGCTGCAGGCGCGCACGGCCTAGTCGGCGTTATCGCCGCGACGGACCGTTCGGCCCACCAGACAATTCAGTCCCTTTCACGGGCGCCGGGAGCCTCCGCCTTCCGGCGCCTTTATATTTGGCGAAGGCCTTGCGCGAGCTGATGAGCGGGCGTTCGCATTTTCCCAGATAAAACCTGCCAAAACAAACCTGTCCCTTTTTGGCAGGTTTTTGTCTTAGGAGCGGTACCATACAGGCAATGTTTAAACGAGAAAGGTGGGCTCCCATGGAACCTAAGCAGTACTACATCGGCATCGACGTCGGCGGCACTTCGGTTAAGGAGGGCCTGTTCGATGAGGACGGCAACCTGCTTGCCAAGGCCAGCGTACCCACGCCTCCCATCGTTGACGCTGCGGGCTTTGCCGCGGTGACCGAGGCGATCGACCAGGTGGTCGCCAAGGCGCAGATTCCGCGTGCCTTTGTGGCTGGCATTGGCCTGGCCGTTCCGTGTCCCATCCCGGCCTCGGGCGATGCCAAGGTCAAGGCCAACATTGCCATTAACCTGCCCGAGCTTAGGATCGCCATTCAGGAGCACTGCCCCGACGCGGTCGTTAAGTACGAGAACGATGCCAACGCTGCTGCCATGGGCGAGGCCTGGCTCGGCTCTGCCAAGGGCGTGCAGAACGTGGTGATGGTCACCATCGGTACCGGCGTGGGCGGCGGCGTTATCGTCAACGGCGACGTGGTGTCGGGCGTTGTGGGCGCCGGCGGCGAGATTGGCCACATGTGCCTGAATCCCGACGAGGAGCGCACCTGCGGCTGTGGCGGCCATGGCCACCTGGAGCAGTATTCCAGCGCCACTGGCGTGGTGAGCAACTACCTTGCCGAATGCAAGAAGGCGGGCGTCGAGCCCATCGAGCTCACCGGCCCCTCCGATTCCAAGGACGTGTTCCAAGCTTGCCGCGAGGGCGACAAGCTTGCGCTGGCCGCGGCTGATACCATGGCCGATTATCTCGGTCGCGCTCTGGCGCTTATCGCCAACGTGGTCGACCCCGAGATGTTCCTGATCGGCGGCGGCGCCTCCGCCTCGGCCGACGTCTACCTCGACAAGGTCCGCGAGCACTTTAAGCACTACGCGCTTTCCGCCTCGCGCGAGACGCCCATTGAGGTCGCCTCGCTCGGCAACGACGCCGGCATCATCGGTGCCGCTTACGTAGCCCTGCGCGCCGCCGGCAAATAGCTGGTGCAAGGGGGCCAGGTTACTTTGCACCAACATGGTGCAAAAGGGACAGCCTTGGCCTCCATGCCTGCCCCAAAATATGCCGTAGCCCTTCCGTCTGCGAAGGCTCGGCATCGGCGTGCTACCATAGCTACGTCCAAGTACACATATCAAGTGGAGGATATCCATGGCAAACGTTCTTGTCTTTGGTCACCAGAACCCCGATAACGACGCCATCATGAGCGCCGTCGTCCTGTCCCAGCTGCTCAACCAGGTTGAGTATGCCGGCAACACCTACGAGGCCTGCGCCCTTGGTCAGCTTCCGGCCGAGTCCGCCAAGCTGCTCGCCGACGCCGGCATCGCCGAGCCCCGCGTGATCGAGTCCGTCGAGGCCGGTCAGCTCGTCGTCCTCACCGACCACAACGAGTCTGCCCAGTCCGTCGCCGGCCTTAAGGACGCCACGGTCTTTGGCGTTGTCGATCATCACCGCATCGGCGACTTCGAGACCGCCGGCCCGCTGCATTACATCTGCCTGCCCTGGGGCTCCAGCTGCACCATCGTCACCAAGCTCGCCGGCGTGCTCGGCGTTGAGCTTTCCGACGTCCAGGCCAAGCTGCTGCTCTCGGCCATGATGACCGACACGCTCATGCTCAAGAGCCCCACCACCACCGATGTCGACCGCGCTGTCGCCGCCAAGCTCGGCGAGCAGGTGGGTGTCGACCCGGTCAAGTTTGGCATGGAGGTCTTCCTCACCCGTCCGTCCGGCTCCTTCACCGCAGCCGAGATGGTCGGCAACGACATCAAGATGTTCGAGCCCGCCGGCAAGAAGCTGCTCATCGGCCAGTACGAGACCGTCGACAAGAGTCGTGCGCTCGGCATGATCGACGAGATTCGCGAGGCCATGCGCGCCTACGCCGCCGAGAAGGGTGCCGATGGCATTGTCCTGTGCATCACCGACATCATGGAGGAGGGCTCGCAGGTCCTGCTCGAGGGCGAGACCGAGGCCGCTCAGAAGGGCCTGGGCATTGCCGACGAGCACGACGGCGTCTGGATGCCGGGTGTCCTCTCCCGTAAGAAGCAGGTCGCTGCCCCCATCATGGCCGCCTGCTAGGTTTAGTTGACCAAACGCCACGACCGGATCGCGGACGTCCCGCGCTCCGGTCGTTTTTTGTGCACGGCGCCGCGTCGTCTCTTGGACAGGCGTGCCCGTGCCGTTGAGCAAATAATGTTCAACCTGTGGTTCCGCTTTTCGGCCACGCCTGCGTGCTTGTCGTGCAGGGTAGGCTAGATGCAAGCGTAATACGTTAGAGCGCGGCGCCGCCACTTGGGCGGGCCGTGCTTTTTTAAGACGGGAGCTTTCCCGTGAAAGGAGCCGCCCATGGCAGCAACTGAGCAGCTGTTCAACGTTCGTGAGCGCAAGCGCTTTGAACGTCACGACATTTGGGAGCGCATCGCCGAGAACGGCACGATTTCCGCCGCCGTCATGGTCTTCGCCGCTATCGCCGCCGTTATCTGCGCCAACACCGATGCCTACGAGGCCATCCATCACTTTTTGGAGACCCCGCTGTATGTGGGCCTGGGCAACCTTACGGCTGGTCTCACCGTTGAGCTTTTCGTCAACGACTTCCTCATGGCGATTTTCTTTTTGTTGGTGGGCATTGAGCTTAAGTACGAGATGACGGTCGGCGAGCTCAAGAATCCGCGTCAGGCCATGCTTCCCATGTTGGCGGCGGTGGGCGGCGTCGTCGTTCCCGCCTGCATCTACCTGATCTTTAACCATGCCGGCGCCCGCAACGGTTGGGCCATCCCCATGGCAACCGATATTGCCTTTGCGCTGGGCGTGCTGTCGCTTTTGGGCAACCGCGTTCCCAACGGCGTGCGCGTGTTCTTCTCGACGCTCGCTATCGCCGACGACCTGATCTCCATCGCCGCCATCGCCATCTTCTACGGTCAGAGCCCCAATCCGTTTTGGTTGGGCGCCGCCGCGCTTGTGACCTGCGCGCTCGTGTGGCTCAACAAGACGCAGCATTACCGCCTTGCCCCGTATTCGGTACTGGGGCTGCTGTTGTGGTTCTGCATGTTCAAGAGCGGCGTACATGCCACGCTTGCTGGCGTCATCCTGGCCTTCACCATTCCGGCCAAGTGCGGCGTCAAGCTCGATAGTCTCACCGATTGGCTGGGCGAGTGCCTGCCGCTGCTCGATGACCGCTACGACGACGAGGCACACATCCTGGGCCAGCATGACTTTACCGTCTCGACTACCAAGGTCGAGCGCGTCATGCACCGCGTGACCCCGCCGCTTATCCGCATGGAGCGTCTGATCTCCACGCCGGTCAACTTTGTGATCCTGCCGATCTTTGCGTTCGTAAACGCTCAGGTTCGTTTAGTGGGCGTGGACATGAGCACGCTGCTCACCGATCCGGTGACGCTCGGCGTGTACTTTGGCATGCTGCTGGGCAAGCCGATCGGCATCTTTGGTATGACGTTTGCCCTGGTTAAGCTTAAGGCCTGCGAGCTGCCGCACAATGTCAACTGGCACATGATTGCCGGCGTGGGCATTCTGGGCGGTATCGGCTTTACCATGTCGATTCTCATCAGCGGCCTTGCCTTCCCGACGGCCCAGTTTGAGGTTCTTGCAGCCAAGGCCGCTATTCTCGCCGGTTCGGTCACCGCAGCCGTGCTCGGCATGATCTACATGAGCGTGGTCTGCAAGCATCCCTCGCCCAAAGACGAGTAAGAGCGCGAAAACCGGCTCCAGAACCGATTCGGGCGCGTCCAAAATGCGGATTCTGGCGGTGCTTGCCGCCTGCCAGACACGCCAGTGGTCAAAAAACCGCCGTTTGTGAGTACTGTCACAAACGGCGTATCATTTTAGGTGCGGAAAATAATGAACAAAGTTATAAGAACTGTACGTTAATGAGTGACCATCGACTTCCAATTTGGCGCTAGCTGACGGTGATTAGGAAGTTTCAAGTCGAGTTTTGCCGATTTCGACCAAAAATCGCTGCTACTAAAAAGGTAACAGTACTCATATTTGCCCTTTTTTGGCCACAAGCCCTAAAACAAGCCTCGCCAAGGTCGGGAAGCGGGCCAAATCGCCGGCCTCGAGGCTTATTCCACCGTTCCGTAGACGGCGCCCCAGCCGTGGGCGGCCAAGGCGGAGTTGAGCTGGTCGCAGAGTGACTGGCGGTCGTAATAGCCGGGCGGTAGCAGGTTGACGATTTCCATGAGATCGGGCGCCAGGTCCAAGATTTCGGCCTGTACGATCAGGTCCAGGCGGTCGATGGCATGGCGGTCGTAAAACAGCCCGTCGACCAGGCGCTGCAGGTCGCCGAATTCCTCGGCCCTAAACGATCCGTACTCCATAGTGCCTCCTTGGGCGCCCCACGCCGCCATGCGCGGCGATTCGTAATTCATTGCGATGAACTTAATCTATCACGGCTTCATACCGTTGTGGCGGTGGCGGTCTATACTTAGACGAACTGCAACGTACCGCTTCGCGAAAGGTCGCACCCATGCAGACGATCTACCAGAAGATGGAAACCACCGAACTCGATGCCGCCATCGAGGCGCTCAAAGCCGAGGTCGCCGAGGTCAAGGCCAAGGGCCTGGCGCTCGACATGGCCCGCGGCAAGCCGTCGCCCTCCCAGGTGGACATCTCTCGACCTATGCTCGATATCCTCAATGCCGATGCCGATCTGCACGACGGCAACGTCGACTGCTCCAACTACGGCTGCTTTGAGGGCATTCCCTCGGCACGCAAGCTAGCGGGGGAGTTCCTGGGGTGCCCTGCCGAGCAGACGCTCGTGCTGGGCTCGTCGAGTTTGCTGATTGAGCATGACATCGCCGGTATGTTCTGGCGTTGCGGCTCGTGCGGCAGCGAGCCCTGGGACGCCTACGAGGCCGCGCACGACGGCAAGAAGGTCAAGTTCCTGTGCCCCGTTCCCGGCTACGATCGCCACTTTGGCATCACCGCCGACTTGGGCATCGAGAACGTCCCCGTCGCGATGACCGACAACGGCCCCGACATGGACGAGGTTGAGCGCCTGGTTGCCGCCGACGATTCCATCAAGGGCATCTGGTGCGTGCCCAAGTATTCCAACCCCACGGGCATCACCTTTAGCGAGGACACTGTGCGCCGCCTGGTCGAGATGCCCACGGCCGCGCCCGATTTCCGCATCTTTTGGGACAACGCTTACTGCGTGCACGACCTGTACGACGAGACCGACGAGCTCGCAAATATCTTTGACCTCGCTCGCGCGGCGGGCACCGAGGATCGCGTGGTGGCCTTTGCCTCGACGTCCAAGATCACCTTCCCGGGCGCCGGCATCGGCTTTATTGGTGCGAGCCCCGCGGTTATCGCCGAGTTCTCCAAGCGCCTGAAGGCCGGCCTCATCAGCGCCGACAAGCTCAACCAGCTGCGTCACGTGCGTTTCCTTCCCACCATCGAGGCGGTCAAGGAGCACATGAAAAAGCATGCCGAGTTCCTGCGCCCGCGCTTTGAGGCCGTTGAGCGTAAACTCACCGAGGGCTTGGGCAACACGGGTTGCGCCACTTGGACTCATCCCCATGGCGGCTACTTTGTGAGTTTCGATGGCCCCGAGGGCTCGGCCCAGAAGGTCGCCGCGCTTTGTGCCGACCTGGGCGTCAGGCTCACGCCGGCTGGTGCCACCTGGCCTTATGGCAAGGATCCGCGCGACACCAACATCCGCATCGCGCCGAGCTATCCCACGGTCGAGGACCTGGAGGCCGCGCTCGATGTGCTGGTGCTGGCTGTCAAGCTCGTCGCTGCCGAGCTTGCGCGTGCCGAGCGCGCCTAACGCGTAGGGCCCCGCAAGTCCGCGCCTAGTACTATCCGCACTTTCGATACGTAAAGGAGCGTATACATGGATTTGGGTATTTCCACCAACCCCACGCCAGAGCTCTACACCATTAAGGTGACCGGTGAGATCGATATCTCTAACGCCGATAGCCTGCGCAATGCCATCGACCTGGCGCTCGAGCAGCCCACTGAGGCCGTTGAGCTCGATTTTGCCCAGGTGAGCTACATCGATTCGACGGGCATTGGCGTGCTTGTGGGCGCCGCACACCACGCAGCTGATCATGGTAAGCGTTTTAGCTGCGTCAACGTGCAGCCCCCGGTGATGCGCGTGGTTCAGCTGTTGGGCGTCGACCAGGAGATTTCGATCACCGCTGCATAATCTTTGCCCCCAAAAAGGGCGTGCCGTTTGGCATATGTTTGTGATGCGCTCGGACGTTTTGGCGTCCGGGCGCTATACTTGACCGAATGAATAGACGAGTTCCGGCCGAATGGCGCGGTGCGGGCTCGACTCACATCGAGCCTTGGAGGTATGTGTGTTTGGTATTGGAGAGGGTGAGCTCGCGATCATCGTGGTCTTCGGCTTTTTGCTGTTTGGCCCGGATAAGCTCCCGCAGATGGGCCGCACGATCGGCCGTGCCATCCGTCAGTTCCGCGAGACGCAGGAAAAGATGACGGCCGTTGTTCAGTCCGAGATTATCGATCCGGTGAGCGAGGCCGCGTCGGCCCCGGTCAAGCCCAAGAAGGCCGCTGCGACCGACGACGATTCCGATGCGGACGAGGATGCCGCCGAGACGGCAGCGCCCGCCAAGAAGGAGACCTTTGCCGAGCGTCGCGCCCGTCTTGCTGCCGAGAAGGCCGCAAGCGAGGGTGCTGCTGAGGGCGAAGGCGCTGTTGATGAGGCCGAGGGTACAGAGCCTGCTGCTGCCGTCGAGCCCGAGCCTGCTGCAGAGCCCGAGCCCGAGCCGGCAGAGCCCACGACGGCTGACCTCTACGCCCGTCGTCCCCGCAAACGCAAGGCCGTCGTCGACCAGCTCGCTCGCGAGCTCGAGGTCGAGGACGATGCCGAGGCTGCTGCCGCCGACGCCCCGAAGGGAGGCGATGAGTAATGCCGATCGGACCTGCGCGCATGCCGCTCTTCGATCACCTGGGAGAGCTTCGTCGCCGCCTGACTATCGTGGTCGTATCGGTGTTTGCCGCCGCTATCGTGCTGTATTTCGCCACGCCTGTGGTGCTCGATATCCTGGAAGACCCCATCCGCTCCTTTGTGCCGGACGGTAAGTTCTACATCACCACCACGCTCGGCGGCTTTGGCCTGCGCTTCTCGCTGGCCATCAAGATGGCCGTGGTCATGTGCACGCCCATGATCATCTGGCAGATCCTGGCATTTTTCCTGCCGGCACTGCGCCCCAACGAGCGCAAGTGGGTTGTGCCCACGGTGCTCGCCTCGACGGTTCTGTTCTTCCTGGGTGCCATCTTCTGCTACTTCATCATCATCCCGGCGGGCTTTGAGTGGCTCATCGGCGAGACCTCGGCCGTCGCTACGGCGCTGCCCGACCTGGAGAACTACGTCAACATGGAGCTGCTCTTTATGATCGGCTTTGGCGTGGCGTTTGAGCTGCCGCTCATCATCTTCTATCTGTCCGTCTTTCACATCGTGTCCTATGCGGCCTTCCGCAGCGCCTGGCGCTACGTGTACGTGGGCCTGCTCGTGGGCTCGGCTGTGATCACGCCCGACGGCTCGCCCGTTACGCTGGGCCTTATGTACGGTGCCCTGCTTTCGCTCTACGAGATCTCGCTCGCCATTGCCCGCGTGGTCATTACCGCGCGCGAGGGCAAGGAGGGCCTGTTCGTGAGCCGTCTGGACCTGTTCTCGGACGACGAGGACGACGAGGAGTAAAACGGTATGCACGAGGTTGGCATTGTCAACGGCATACTCGATACAGTGATTCGCGCGGCGCGTGGGGCGGGGGCCTCGCGCGCCGTTTTGGTAACGCTGCGTATCGGGGATATGACCGAGGTCGTGCGCGAGGCGCTCGACTTTGCGTGGGGGACGTTTCGCGACGAGGACCCGCTCACGCGCGGCTGCGAGCTTGCCGTGGAGGAGGTCCATCCACAAAGCGAGTGCCTGGACTGCGGCGAGGTCTTTGAGCACGACCGTTTCCATTGTCGCTGCCCCCAGTGTGGCGGCGCCAACGTGCGCCTGCTGCACGGCCGCGAGCTCGATATCGCAAGTATCGAAATCGAAACCCCCGACGATTAGCCCGCTAGCCATCTGGTGATGGGGTATAAAGGAGCCAAAGTAAGGAGCGCTAAGTATGGCCGAGAAAACGATTGATATCGCGTCGCCGATCCTGTCGCGCAACGAGCGCCTGGCAGATCAGCTGCGTCAGCGATTTAATGAGGCAGGCACCTACGTGATCAATGTGCTGTCGAGCCCCGGCTCGGGTAAGACCACCACGATTCTGGGCACCAACGAGCGCCTGCGCGACAAGGCCGGCCTACGCTGTGCCGTCATCGAGGGCGATATCGCCTCGGATGTCGACGCCATCACCATGAAGGAAGCCGGCATGCCCGCCATCCAGATCAACACGGGCGGCCTGTGCCACCTCGAGGGCAACATGATCATGGAGGCCGTCGACGCCTTCGACCAGGCCGTCGGTCTGGAGAACATCGACGTCATCTTTATCGAAAATGTGGGTAACCTGGTCTGCCCGGTCGACTTTGACCTGGGCGAGAACCTGTCCATCATGATCCTCTCGGTGCCCGAGGGCGACGACAAGCCCATCAAGTACCCGGGCATCTTCCAGCACGCCGGCGCGCAGCTGCTCAATAAGGTCGACGTGGCCCCGGCTTTCGATTTTGACATGGATAGGTATACTAAGACACTCGATGACCTCAATCCGCAGGCGCCGCGGTTTGCCGTGAGCGCGCGCAAGGGCGAGGGCATGGATGCCTGGTGCGATTGGCTCATCGGGCAGATTGAGCAAGCAAGGGCGTAAGTCGGCCGCCAAGAGGGCGGGCGCAGCCGCAGACACACGAGATAGGAGCCTCTTTTGAAGCTCATCATCGCTGAGAAAAACGACGCCGCGCGTCAGATCGCCGAGCGTCTGTCCACGGGCAAGCCCAAAAAGGACAAGGTGTACAACACCGCCATCTACCGTTTTGAGTGGAAGGGCGAGGAGTGCGTGACGATCGGCCTTGCCGGTCACATCCTGGCACCCGATTTTTGCGACAGTGTGCTGTTCGATAAAAAGTTGGGCTGGTATTCGGTCACGGAGGACGGCGAAATGCTGCCGGCCGATATGCCCGATGGCCTGGCCCGCCCGCCGTACGACACCAAGCGCAAGCCGTTCCTTGCCGATGGCATTTCCATCAAGGGCTGGAAGCTCGAGAGCCTGCCCTATCTCACCTGGGCGCCCGTCATTAAGCTTCCGGCCGAGAAAGAGCTCATCCGCTCGCTTAAGAACCTCGCCAAAAAGTCCGACAGCGTCATCATCGCCACGGACTTCGATCGCGAGGGCGAGCTGATCGGTTCGGACGCCCTCAACAAGGTGCGCGAGGTGGCGCCCGACTTGCCGGTCGCCCGCGCCCAGTATTCTTCGTTTACCAAGGCCGAGATCACGCAGGCCTTCGATAACCTTGTCTCGCTCGACCAGAACCTGGCCGACGCCGGCGAGAGCCGTCAGCACATCGACCTCATTTGGGGTGCGGTGCTCACGCGCTACCTGACGCTCGCCAAGTTTGGCGGCTTTGGCAACGTGCGTTCCGCCGGCCGCGTGCAGACGCCGACGCTTGCCCTGGTGGTCGAGCGCGAGCGCGAGCGCATGGCGTTTGTGCCCGAGGACTATTGGCAGATTCGCGGCATGGGCGCCGCGCAAGGCGCTGCCGAGGACGATCGCTTTAAGATCGCGCACAAGACGGCGCGCTTTACCGACAAGGATGCTGCTGAGACGGCGTACGGTCACGTTGACGGCGCTACGACGGCAACCGTCGCCGCGGTGACCAAGCGCTCGCGTAAGCAGCAGCCGCCCACGCCGTTTGCGACGACCTCGCTGCAGGCTGCCGCCGCGGCCGAGGGCATCTCGCCTGCGCGTACGATGCGCATCGCCGAGTCCCTCTACATGGCCGGTCTCATCAGCTACCCGCGTGTCGATAACACCGTGTATCCCGCGACGCTCGATCTGGGCGCCGTGGTGAGCGACCTGGCAAAGATCAACCCGGCGCTGGCGCCCGTGTGCAAAAAGGTGCTCGCCGGCCCCATGAAGCCCACGCGCGGCAAGGTCGAGACCACCGACCACCCGCCTATCTACCCCACGGGCGAGGGCGATCCGTCCACGCTCGACGGCGGCCAGCGCAAAACTCTATGACCTCGTCGCCCGTCGCTTCCTGGCAACGCTCATTGGGGCCCGCGACCATCGAGAACACCAAGCTCGAGCTCGACGTCAACGGCGAGCCGTTCGTGGCTTCGGGCGACGTGCTCGTGACCCCGGGCTTCCGCGAGGCATATCCGTACGGCCTCAAGCGCGACGAGCAGATGCCGCCGCTTGAGCAGGGCGACACGGTCGACGTGTTTCGACATTAAGCTCGAGGCCAAGCAGACCGAGCCGCCCGCGCGCTACAGCCAGGGCAAGCTCGTGCAGGAGATGGAAAAGCGCGGCCTGGGCACCAAGTCCACGCGCGCGAGCATCATCGAGCGCCTGTATGCCGTGCGCTATCTCAAAAATGATCCCGTTGAGCCGAGCCAGCTGGGCATCGCCATCATCGACGCGCTGTCGCAGTTTGCCCCGCGCATCACGAGCCCCGATATGACCAGCGAGCTCGACGGCGACATGACCCGCGTGGAGCGCGGCGAGGATACCGAAGAGTATGTCGTGACACACTCGCGCGCGCTGCTGGCCGGCGTGCTCGACGAGCTGCTCAAGCATACGCAGGAGCTGGGCGACGCCATCAGCGACGCCGTCACGGCCGATGCGCGCGTGGGCGCCTGCCCCAAGTGCGGCAAGGACCTGGTTATGAAGACGAGCGCCAAGACCCGCGGCAGCTTTATCGGCTGCATGGGTTGGCCCGACTGCGACGTGACCTATCCGGTGCCGAGTGGCGTCAAGGTGAGCCCGCTCGAGGGCGAGGCCGCCGTGTGCCCCGAGTGCGGCGCGCCGCGCATCAAGTGCCAGCCATTCCGCCAGAAGGCCTTCGAGATCTGCGTGAACCCCACGTGCCCCACCAACTACGAGCCCGATCTTAAGGTGGGCGAGTGCAAGGTGTGTGCCGAGGCCGGACGTCACGGCGACCTGATCGCGCACAAGAGCGAGAAGAGCGGCAAGCGCTTTATCCGCTGCACCAAACTACGATGACTGCGGCGTGAGCTATCCGCTGCCGGCGCGCGGCAAGCTCGAGGCGACGGGCGAGACCTGCCCCGAGTGCGGCGCCCCCATCGTGGTGGTCAACACGGCGCGCGGTCCGTGGCGTATCTGCGTCAACATGGACTGCCCGACCAAGGAGAAGAAGCCCGCCCGCGGTCGCAAGACCACAACCAAGGCGAGCACGGCAAAGAAGACGACGGCTAAGAAAGCCACTGCCGCCAAGAAGACGACCGCGAAGAAGTCGACTGCCAAGAAAGCAGCCGCCGACAAGTAACGGCGCAGTCGAAACATTGCCCAAAAAACGAGCGACGGACCCGCGATCCTCGCTCGTTTTTTTGACCGGCAGTTAGGGACGTTCCTTTTCTGCCGGCAGTTTAGGAACGTCCCTAACTGCCGGCTCGGGAACGACAAAGCGCTAGTTCACCTCGACAGGCTTAGCGCCGGGATAGCGCTCCTCAAAGTCTAGGCGGTACTTATTGTCATTGGTGCCCGCCACGTTGTCGCGCGACAGCGGCGCCACGATCTCATTCTTGTGGTCCGCAGGCTTGGCGTATTTCAGGCTGATCTCCCAGGCATCACAGATTGCGTCAATGCGGTGATCCAGGTCGTCGTACAGGGCGATGATATCCTTCCAGGAGCTGTAGTTCTTGGAGCTCGTCGGGACGTCCAGGTCCTCGACGATGTCGTAATACTGCTCGATGGTGTCCTCCGTGCGCTCGGCGACGTCGGCGAGATTTTGACGGGTGGTTCGATCCTCTTCCAGATAGTTGCCGTTGAAGTTCTGCGCGCAGCCACGGACCTGGCTGTCGAGATCTTCGAGCAAGTCGTAGTATTCGCTCAGGCGACGGTAGAGGTTCTGCTCGGAGAGCGTTGCTTCGCCGCCATCCTCGTCGTCATCGTCATCATCGTCGTACAGGCTGTTGGGATTGCCGAGAGGCTTTAGGTCATCGTCGTCGACGTCATGGTGCAGCTTAGCTACCTCGGCAGTCGTCTGCGTGGCGGCGTTGTCGAACGGTCTGATCGCAAAGAAGATGACCAGGGCGATGATGATCGCCACCAGCACAACGATAACGGCGATAAGCGGCCCGGTGCCGCTCTTTTTGGGAGCGGGGGTCTGTGGCGAAGCGGGCGCGTATGCGGGAGCCGGCTGCTGTTGGGGCGAGCCGCTCGCGACGGGTATGCGCTGCGTGGTCTCGACGGCTTCGGTCCTTGCGGCGGGGTCGGGGCTATAGGCGAGGGGGTCGTCCGCCTTGGCTTGCGGCGTATCAAGGGAGCCGGTCTGCTCAAAAGCGGGCTGGCTATCGCTCGCGGCTGTTTGCTCAACGGGTGCACCGCACGAGGTGCAGAACTTGGCATTATCTTCAAGAAGCTTGCCGCACGAGGCGCAATACCGAGACATTGCCACTCCTTTCGCCACATTTCAATGCAATACGACGATTATACCCAGCATCCATAATTCCCCATCATACGTTGCGGTGAAATAGGGACTGTTTGGCGGTCTCAGAGCTTCAATCAGTCCCTATTTCACCGCAACTTTGGAAAGGCGCCTTTAGCCATTGGGGACGTGCCGAGCACTGGGGTATCATGGCTTGGTTGCTATAACTCGCATTTACGCGCCTTGTAGGAAGGGCTGCGCCCATGGCTTTTGAGCCTGCTCAACATAGCTTTATCACGCTCGAGGGCGTCGACGGTGCCGGCAAGTCCACGCAGGCGCGCCTGCTTGCCCGTGCGCTCGACCTTGCCGGCTACCAGGTTGTGACCCTGCGTGAGCCGGGCGGCACTGCCATCAGCGAAAAGATTCGCGCCCTGCTGCTCGACCCTGCCAACACGACGATGGGCGATACCTGCGAGCTGTTGCTCTACGAGGCTGCGCGTGCCCAGCTGGTGCACGAGGTCATCGCGCCCGCCCTCGCTGCCGGCAAGGTGGTCCTGTGCGATCGCTTCTACGATTCCACGACCTGCTACCAGGCGTTTGCCGATGGCCTCGATCGCCAGATAGTGCGCGACGCCAACAACCTGGCCGTCGCGGGTACGCACCCGGCGCTCACACTCGTCTATCACATCGCGCCCGAGCAGGCGGCGCTGCGCATGGCAGCCCGTGGCGCGGCAGATCGCATGGAGGCAAAAGGCGTGGCATTCCAGGAGCGTGTCTACCAGGGCTTTTGCGCAATCGCTGCCGAGGAGCCAAACCGCGTAAAGCTCATCGACGCCACTGCGACCGTCGAGGAAGTCTTCGAGAAGACGGTCGAGCAGGTTCGCGCGTATGGTCTCGACATTCCGCAGGAAGCCGTTGCCGCCGCGCTTGCCAAGGAGGCCGAGTAGCATGGCCCCCGCTCAGGCAAGCCTGCTGGCCAAGCTCGACACCCAAGAGCGCGTGCGCGACTTTTTGACCAATGCCGTCGCTAGCGGTCGCGCGTCGCACGCCTACCTGTTTTTGGGCGCGCCCGGCGCGGGCAAGCTCGACGCCGCGTGGGCGCTCGCCCAAGCCTTCCTGTGCGAGCAGGACGGCTGCGGCGCATGCGACAGCTGCGTGCGCGTCTCTCGACATACGCATCCCGACGTGCACTATTACACGCCCGAGAGCGCCACGGGTTACCTCATCGCCCAGACCCGCGAGCTGCTCGACGACGTGCCGCTGGCGCCCATCCGCGCCAAGGCAAAGGTCTACATCATCGACCGTGCCGAGCAGCTGCGCGCCAACACCGCCAACGCGCTGCTCAAAACGCTCGAGGAGCCGCCCGAGGGCGTCATGTTCATCCTGTTGGGTACCTCGGCAGACGTGATGCTGCCCACCATCGTGAGCCGCTGCCAGTGTGTGCCGTTTCGGCTGGTGTCTCCCACCGTGGCCGCGCAGGTCGTGAGCCGCGCCACCGGGCAGGATCCCGCGCGCTGCCGCATGGCCGTCGCCGTGGCGGGAAGCCCCACGCGTGGTATCGAGTTCCTCAAGAGCGCCGAGCGCCAGGACGCCCGTCGCCAGATGATCCGTGCCATCGACTCACTCATTGCCGCCGACGAGGCCGATGTACTCAGCCGTGCCAAGTCGCTCATCGTCGCCGTCAAGGCGCCGTTGGCCGAGGTCAAGTCCACGCAGGAAAAGGTGCTCGAGCAAAATGCCGACTACCTGTCGCGTGGAGCATTGAAGCAGCTTGAGGACCGCAACAAGCGCGAACTCAACGCGCGCGAGCGTTCGGGTATCATGGAAGCGCTGGCGAGCGCGCGGACGCTCATGCGCGACGTGCTGCTGACGCTTCAGGATGAGGCGGCCGACGTCGTGAACGAGGATGTGCGCGACACGATCGGTCGGCTTGCCGCCGCGACCAATGTTGCGGGTGCCACCCAGGCGCTCGAAGCGGTCGCAACCGCCGAGCGCAACATCGCCAGAAACGTTACTCCCCAGCTGGCCATCGAGGTCATGCTGTTCGATATCAGGAAGGCACTGAAATGCCGTTAGTCGTACCCGTTAAGTTTACCTACGCCTCGCGCGACCTGTGGTTCGACCCGCAGGATTTGGATATCCTCGAGGCCGATTATGCCATCTGCTCCACCGAGCGCGGAACCGAGATCGGCCTGGTCACGGCCGATCCCTTCGAGGTACCGCAGGACGAGATCGGCCAGCCGCTCAAGCCCGTGCTGCGCGTGGCGAGCGACATCGACCTGCAGCTTGCCGATGATCTGGCCATCCAGGGCGACGAGGCCATGGTCGATTTCCGTCGCCTGGTCAAGGAGCTCGACCTCGAGATGAAGCCGGTCGGCGTGGAGTACCTGTTTGGCGGCGAGAAGGCCGTGTTCTACTTTGCGGCCGAGGAACGCGTCGATTTTCGCCAGCTCGTCAAGGATCTGTCCTCGACGCTGCACATTCGCGTCGACATGCGCCAGATCGGCGTGCGCGACGAGACTCGCCTGGTGGGCGGCTATGCCCAGTGCGGCCAAGAGCTCTGTTGCACGCGCTTTGGCGGACAGTTTGAGCCCGTCTCGATCCGCATGGCAAAAGAGCAGGACCTGCCGCTCAATTCCTCCAAGATCAGCGGCGTTTGCGGCCGCCTGATGTGCTGCCTGCGCTACGAGTTCGAGGCCTACAAGGACTTTAAGAGCCGCGCGCCCAAAAAGAAGACGCTTATCGATACGCCGCTCGGCAAGGCGCGTATTCAGGAATATGACACGCCGCGCGAGCAGCTGGTGCTGCGCCTGGAGAACGGCAAGGTCTTTAAGGTCAACCTGGCTGATATGACCTGCTCGGAGGGCTGCAAAAAGAAGGCCGCCGAGCAGGGCTGCAGCTGCCGCCCCGACTGCGTGACGCGCGACGTGCTCGAGCGCATCGAGTCGCCCGAGATGCGCCTGGCGCTCATGGAGCTCGACCGCGAGAACGGCGTCGACGTGGGCGATGGCCTGTCGAGCGCCGACCGTCTTGCCGGCACGTCGATGCCCAAGCGCCGTCGTCGCGATGCCGATTCCGATGCCCGCGCCGGTCAGGGGCAGGGCGAGGGTCGTGGCCGCGGAAAGGGCCGTGGCAATGCCGCAACGCCTGAGGCCGAGGAGGCCGCCGGTGGCCGTCGTCGTCGCAAGCGCGCGGGCTCGGGCGATGTCGGCGAGGCCGCTCCCGCAGGCAAGAATTCCCCCCGCGAGCGCGAAGCTCAGCAGCCTCAACAGCAAAATCGCGGCGGTGGCATGAATCCCACGCGCCGTCGCCGCCGCCATTTGTCGAGCGAGGAGCGCGAGGACGCCTTCCGCGCCGCAGCCGCTCGCGAAGCCGGTGCCGCCCCCAAGGGTGGTTCGGGTTCCGATACGCCTGCCGACAAGGGTAGCAAGCAGCGCAACGATGACGAGCGCGCCCCGCGTCCGCGTCGTCGCCATTCCTCGGGCACGCAGCAAAAGCCCTCGGTGCCCTCCGTTGCCGATCAGGTCTCGGATGGCGAGGTCAAGGTCACGCGTCGTCGCCCCGGAGATGGCGGAGGGGCGGCTGCCAAGGCCGCGCGCGGCGCTGCTCGCGACGAACGCGAGTCGCGCGAAGATCGTGGTGGCGAGGGTTCGGCCGACCAGGGCCAGAAGCGCCGTCGCCGTCGTCGTTCCCGCAAGCCGCGTCAAGATGGTGGCGAGGGTTCGACCCCGTCTTCGTCTGCACCACAACCGCCTACCGGCGAATAGCGCCCGCAAACGGATTTAACCTGCCTGACCCCAAACGCGTCCGGGGTACCATAGCACTGAATCAACAACCCTCCCTGCGACCGAACGTAGGGAGGGTTGTGTCGTGAAGAGATATTTGAATGTGTTGGGATGCCTGCAAGGTGCCGGCATCCTGCCGTTTGCGGACGAATTGCTACCGTTTGCCGAGCTGGCGGCGTACGAGGCGCTTGAGGCGTTGTCGCCTACGCGATGCGCCGGCTGCGAGCGCTCCGGCGCGCTTATTTGCCAAGACTGCTTGGCGGCGCTTGCGCTCATCGACCCGCGGCATAGCTGCACTCGATGCGGCGCCCCGTTTGGAGACTTGCTGTGCACCGAGTGCTCGGTCGAGGGTTCGTCCTCGGCGATGGCCGAAGCACTCGACCGGTGCCTGGCATGTGCCGTTTACGCGCATCCGCTGCCGCGGATCATTAAAGCGTACAAAGACGCGGGCGAGCGACGCCTGGCGCCGTATCTGGCAGAGCTGCTATACGACACCGCCTTACATGCCCAGGTCGCGGCGCCCGAACGCTTAGGCGGTGTGTTGTCCGGCGCCGATGCGGTGGTGTTTGTGCCCGCGACTGCGGCGGCGTTTCGGCGACGCGGCTTCGATCATATGGAGGCCATCGCGCGCCCATTTTGCGAGCTGTCGGGTGTTCCGTTGCTCGACGCCCTCGTTAAATACGGCCATGGCGACCAGCGTGAACTCGGCCGTGAAGAACGCCGTGAACGCGTCCGAGGCATGTACGAGACCGTTGAGGACGTGCGGGGCCGCCGCCTGCTGCTTATCGACGACGTTATCACCACGGGTGCGACGATGGCAGCGGCTTCGGCGGAACTCAAGCGCGCCGGTGCCGCGGCCGTTGATGGCCTCGCTATCGCACGTGTTTGGTAGGGGTGGTTTTGTGGCAGTGAAGATTGAGCGGCGCAACGAGCCGACAGGCGAACAGCTAGCGGCTTCCGTAATCCTAACAGGCGCTTCAGCGCTGCGCATGATGCGCGCCGAGCGCCGGCAGATGGGCTATATCAGCTGGAAGGACCTCAATCCCGATGAAGAGCGCCGTGTGCTGCGCACGTCGTCGCCCTCGACCGAGGACATCTATCTTCCCGACTTGGTGCGAATTGGAGCCGCAAGCGGCGAGGTGCAAGAGGATTTGTGCTTGCTGGTGGGATCTGCGGCGCAGCGCCGCCGCATGCCTAGCGTAGGCTGGTCCGTGTGTTCCGGGTTGCCCGCCGGCTCGATTCTAGAGGTGGAACCGGGGGTGTACAGCTTGTCTCCCGAGGCCCTCTGCCTTGCCGTTGCGCGCGAACTTGGCTGTATCCAGGCATTTGCCCTGGCCCAGGAGCTGTGCTCTAAGATTTCACTGAGCGACCGCGGGAAGTATCTGCCTCCCTACACCTCGCCTGTTACGAATAAACTTGCAAAGGACAAGGACCAGCCAGCAGACGTGGGCTACTTTGAAGTCGAGCCGGCGCTGACGCCCGATCGCCTGGCAGATTACCTTGCGGCATGCAAGGGGAATGTGGCCAAACAGCTGCTGCGTCTGTGTCCCTACCTGTCAGAAAACCTGCTCTCGCCCATGGAGTGCATCATGCTCGCTCTGTTTTCGCTTCCGTTTTCCTATGGCGGATTTGACTGCGGTCCCTTTAAGACCGACTACAAGATCGAGTTCGATGACCGCGCGCAGGCAATCTCGGGGATGCCGCATGCAGTTTGCGATGCGTATCAGGAAGCAGCCCGGTTTGACCTTGAATACAACGGTGAGCTGGGCCATTCCTCCCGGAGGGGACGTATCCATGATGAAAAACGCAACACGGGCTTGATTACTATGGGAATCGAGGTCGCGACGGTCAACAACGAAATGCTCTGCGACATGGAAGCGATGGAAGCGCTCGCATGGCGCATCCACCAGCGTATGCGAAAGCGGTACCGGAATCGTGTCGATGCCCGCAGGAAGAAGCAAGAGGCGTTGCTTAACACGCTGCGGGCGTGTTTTGGGCTTAAGCCGGTCTAATTCACGTCGAAAATAGGGGGTTAATCATATGCCCTGGCCAAAATATGGCAAATATGAGTACTGTCACTAAATCAGTAACAGCAAAATCAAGGAATTTAGGACTCGGAGGCGGCATAAAGTAAGAAGATAATAAACAAATGTGGAATAACTAAGCATCAGGTTAGCGACATTGAGCGCAAAATCTGTCCGAGAGGCCAAAATTGCCTGTTACTAAATTGGTGACAGTACTCATATCTGCCAATTTTTTGGCCACGGCACCCTAGGAAGGGTGCCCCGGAGCTCCCCATAGGGGAGCTCCGGGCTTCACAGAGGCACGAATAGCCCACTCCGACCTGCGAAATCTGTACTCGCGATGCGAATGACGCCCCTAACCTTAAACTTTAGCTTGAACTTAGCTATAATGCGCTACGTTCCTACCAGGCTGTGGTTGCGGACGGACGAAATGCCCGTCCTAGTCCAAGACAGACGCGGTCAAAGGGATCCACGTAAGCGACCGCGTGCGCGCGGCGCGATCATGGCGCGTCCTAGATGTAAGCCGCACCGTCCGTTCTACTTTCTTTGGGGCAATACCGCCTCGCGGGCGAGCGGGCCAGTCGTGAAGGTGGCTGCGGCCTCCCGAGCAAACACCCCGGTGCGCAAGTGTGGGGTCAAATACCAGGTCAGCTGGTGGGAACAATCTGATATTTCGTGCAACGCACGGATCGTATACGACACAGAAGGCAGGGTAGTGGACATGGTGAGGGGCAGCTTGATGCACGCGGCTCGGTTAGGTGCTGGGACCGCAGCGGTCATCGCCGTTTTGGGCCTGAGCGGATGCGCGTTCAACCCGCTGTCTACGTTCACGACTCCCACGATCGACCAGATCGAGTACGAGACCGTCACGTCCGCGGTGTCGGATGATGCCCTGGTCACCCCCGGTACCCTTACGGTCGCCCTCGACACTTCCGATGCGCCGCAGGCAATGCAGGGCGCTGACGGCGAGCTCACGGGATATGCGGTCGACGCCGCCCGCGCCCTCGCAAGCCGCATGGGCCTTAAGGTCGCCTTTGTCGATGCGTCCTCGGCAGGTTCCGCGCTCGGCGACAAAAAGGCTGATATCTTTATCGGCGAGATCAACTCCACGGACGGGGACGTTAGCTCGCTCGGCACCTGCCTGTACGATGCCGCTTCCGTGTTCGGTAAAACCAGCGATGGTGGGTCGCTAAGCGTTTCCACCGATACCCTTAACACGTCTACTCTGGGTGTCCAGATGTCTTCGGCCTCGCAGGAGGCGCTTGCTAAGCAGAGCATCACCGCCAACCAAAAGACCTACTCCAACATCAACGAGTGCTTTGAGGCGCTCGAGTCCGGCGAGGTCGACTATGTGATCTGCGACTCCACAGCCGGCGGCTATCTTGCACGCCTGATGAGCGAGGTCTCCTATGTCGGTGCGCTCGAGGCGCCCTCGACGCTTGGTGTTGCGGGCCTCTCGTCCAATGACGAACTGTGCCGTGCCGTGAGTGATGCCCTCGACGACATCACGGTCGACGGCACGCTCGAGGCGGTTCACTGCGTCTGGTATGGCAGGACGCCCTACGACCTCACCACTAAGACGGTTTCGGGCGCTAACGTGCAACCGGGCGACTCTGAGTCCAGTGAGACCACGTCCTCCGGCAGCGAGTCTTCCGATTCCAACAATGAGACCGCATCCTCCGAGGACAAATCGTCCAGCCAGGAAGGCACCATCACCGACGACGACATTAACAAACTCAATAGCTAGTTATTGCTAGGGGTGGTGTCTCCTATGTGCTAGGAGAGACGCCTCTTCACGGTTTCAACACGCATTGCCGGGCTCTCCCAACAGGGGAGTCCGGCTTTTTCGTTTCCATAAAACCAGCAGGTCAAAGACATTTTTTAGGTGCAAAACCAAAGTCGCCGGCTCCCTCCTATAGCGCACTTTGCCACAGAAAAGTGCGAGACTTCGGTCTGCGGTATCAAGCAATCGTTATTCGGGTCTTTAGGAATCCGCGTGATTAAATGCACGGCAATGGGTACATAGCCAGTACAGTAAGTCCCCGAGGCAGATTGGAGCCACGTATGGATATCAAGGTTTCTGGACGCAAGACGACGGTAACCGATGCTCTGCGTGCGCATGTGGATGAGAAGATCGGCGAGGCGCTCAAGGTTTTCGATATCGAGCCCATGACGGTCGACGTTGTACTTCGCTATGAGAAGAACCCCTCGAACCCCAACCCGGCAATCGTCGAGGTTACGGTTCGTGCCCGCGGTTCGGTGATTCGCGTTGCCGAGCACGGTGCAGATATGTACGCCGCCATCGACCTCTCCGCCGATAAGGTCACCCGCCAGCTGCGCAAGTTCAAGACCAAGGTCGTGGACAACCGCCAGGGCGGTGCCAGCGCCGCGGATGTCGCGCCGGTCGAGCGCGTCGAGGATCTGGCCGACCTGCTGCTGCCCGAGGAAGAGGACGACCTGCTCGTCCGCGAGAAGGTTATCGACGTCACCCCGATGACCGAGGAGCAGGCGCTGGTGCAGACCGATCTGCTCGGCCACGACTTCTACGTGTTCGAGAACGCGACGACCGGCCTTATCAATGTGGTGTATCACCGTAAGAATGGTGGATATGGCATCATCAAGCCCCGCATCGAAACACTTGACGAGTAAAATACGTTAACTTGCATGAGTTAACGGTTGGCGGCCATCCCATGCGGGTGGCCGCCTTTTTACGTAAGGAGTCGCTTTGATGGACAAGGCCGCATCCGCCGGTCATTCGGACCGTTGCCGCATCGTCGTCGATACCTGCTGCGACTTTAGCCCCGAGGTCGCCGCGAACCTCGATGTTGATATCTTGGGCTTCCCCTTTATCATCGATGGCGAGGAGCGTACGGACGACATCTGGTCGAGCATCACGCCCAAGGAGTTCTACGACCGTATGCGCGCCGGTGCCCGCGTGTCCACCTCGGCTGTGTCGCTCGGTCGCTATATCGAGTTCTTTACCGAGTGCGCCAAAGAGGGCACGCCCACGGTCTACCTGTGCTTTACCTCGGCGCTGTCGTCGAGCTACAACTCCGCGTGCCAGGCGGCAGATGCCGTGCGCGCCGAGTATCCCAACTTTGAGCTCTACGTGGTCGACAACGCTCTGCCCTGCGCGACCGGCGCGCTCTTGGCGCTCGAGGCCGTGCGTCAGCGTTCGGCGGGACTGACCGCCAAGCAGCTGGTCGATTGGGCAAACGAGGCAAAGACCTACGTCCACGGCTACTTTACGCTCGAGAGTTTCGACGCACTGGCTGCTGGCGGCCGCATTCCGCCCGCGGCGGCGCAGCTCACGGCAAAGCTCGATGTCAAGCCCGAGCTCTCCTACGACCTTGCCGGCTCGCTGTCGCTGATCGGTGTCAACCGCGGCCGCAAGAAGGCGCTCAAGTCCATCCTCAAGTCGTTCCGCGAGAACTACGTGCCCGATCGCACCATGCCCATCGCTATCATGACGGCCGATGCCGAGAAGGACGGCGACTGGCTCGAGGCCGCCATCCGCAAGGAGGAGGGCTGCGCCGACGTCACGATCATTCGCAGCTCCGTGGGTCCCACCATCGGCTCGCACGTGGGCCCCGGCATGGTGGCTTGCGCGTTTTGGGGCAAGAACCGCGCCGAGAAAGCCTCGCTTTCCGACCGCATCGCGCGCCGTGTGCGCGGTGAGTAGACAGGCGCTACGACCACAGGCGCCCCGCAGCCCAAACGCTGGCACCGAGTATTCACCCTGGTAACAACACCCAACCCAAAAGGGAAAGGTTTCATGGCAAACAAGCTCTCTGTCGCATTTATCGGCACCGGAATTATGGGTGCCCCCATCGCCGGCCACATTCTGGACGCCGGCTATTCCGTCACGGTCAACAACCGCACCAAGTCCAAGGCTGCCGCGCTTATCGAGCGCGGTGCCGCTTGGGCCGATACGCCGGCCGATGCCGTGGCTAACGCCGATGTCGTCTTTACCATGGTGGGCTATCCCTCCGAGGTCGAGGAGCTCTACCTGGCGGGCGACGGCCTGCTCGCGTGCACTAAGCCCGGCGCGGTCCTGATCGACCTCACCACGAGCTCGCCCGAGCTGGCGCGCGACATTGCCGAGGCCGCCCAGGTTTCTGGTCGCATGGCGTTTGACTGCCCCGTCACCGGCGGCGAGTCGGGCGCTATCGCCGGTACGCTCACGGCTATCGTGGGCGCTACCGAGAACGACATCGCGCCGGTCCGCGACATCCTTGCCACCTTTGCGGCCAACATCTGCTGCTTCGACGGCGCCGGCAAGGGCCAGGCTGCCAAGCTCGCCAACCAGGTGTCGCTGGGCGCCTGCATGGTCGGCATGGCAGACGCCATGGCATTTGCCGAGCTGAGCGGCCTTGATCTGGAGAAGACCCGCCAGATGATCCTGGGCGGTACCGGCAAGTCCGGCGCCATGGAGAGCCTGGCTACCAAGGCGCTCGACGGCGACTACAAGCCCGGCTTTATGGTCGAGCACTTCATCAAGGACCTGCGCTTGGCGCTCGCCTATGCCGACGATCGCGAGCTTGCGCTGCCCGGCGCCGACGTGGCCTTTACGCTCTACGACATGCTCGACGCTATCGGTGGCGCCAAGCTGGGCACCCAGGCCATCACGGTCCTCTATAAGGAGGAGGCCGATGCCATCGCCGCCGGTCTGGACTGGTCGCAGTATCGCCCCGAGGAGCACGGTGCCCACGAGGACGGCTGCGGTTGCGGCGAGCACGGCGAGGACCATGAGTGCGGTTGTGGCCATCACCACGGCGAGGACCACGAGTGCTGCGGTGGCCACGGCCATGACGACGGCCACGAGTGCTGCTGCGGCCGCCATCACGGGGAGTAGCGCCTATGAGCTGGACGTTCGTGGTGCTTGCGCTGGTGCTCTTTCTCTTTGCGATCTACATCGGCTTTTTGTGCGGCCAGTGGGCCTGCGAAAAGCGCGTGATCACCAAGCGCGACTACTGGATTGCCAACTTTGCAGGAGCGGCGGCGGTCGTCCTACTGACCTGGGTGTTCTCGCTGTTCCCGCTGGTGCAGTTTGCGCCGATCGGCTGGCTCGGCGGCTTTATCGCCGGCCTTAAGATGAGCTTTGGCGAGTCCGTCGGTCCATGGCGCAAGCACGACGAGGTTTTTAACGTCAACAAGGCTCATCGCGCCGCCGCCGACGCGGGCGACGCCGAGGAGCGCCGCCGTGCACGTCGCAATGGCGCGGCCGACCGGCAGCTCATCTCGGTCACCGATGACAGCAAGGGTGCTGGCAAGCACGCCAAGAAATAAAAAGAAGAGGTAACTATGGCAGAAAACAAAGACGAACAGCTCACCGACGAGGAGCTGGCACAGCTCCAGCTGGCAGAGGAGAACGAGAACGCCGTCGACCGTCTGGTCCAGGAGCTCGGCTGCCCCACGCGCCGCATCCGCCAGTTTGCCGCCCGCGTGCTGCACCTGCTTGCCGAGCGCGATCCGCAGCGCGTCGTGCCCTGCGTGCCCGCGTTGATCGAGGCGCTCGACCGCCCCGAGGCGCAGACCCGCTGGGAGGCCCTCGATGCCCTGACGGCGCTCGCCACCACCTGCCCCGAGCAGCTGGGCGATGCCTTTGAGGGCGCCGAGACCGCACTGTTCGACGAGATCTCCTCCACGCTGCGCTATGCCGCCTTCCGCCTGCTGTGCGTGTGGGGTGCCACGAGCGTCGAGCGTTCGCGCGAGGCTTGGCCCATCCTGGACGAGGCCATCCAGTGCTACCACGGCGACCTTGAGTATCGCGACATGCTCGGTTGCCTGTACGAGTTTTGCCAGGGCGAGATCGACGCCGAGGTTGCCGAGAAGCTTGCGCTGCGCCTTAAGTTCGATGCCGAGAACGGTAAGGGCAGCTATCTTAAGGCCCGTTCGAGCGAGATTTGCGAAATGCTTGTTAAACGTTTTGGCCTGGATCTCTCCAAAAAGAAGAAGCGTGCTAGCGTAAAAAAATTCTGACGACGCCGAAGACGAGGAGTAACAGATTATGGCGCACGATGTAGTCCTGATTCCCGGTGACGGTATCGGTCCCGAGATTACGCAGGCCATGCGCCGCGTGGTCGAGGCCACCGGTGTCCAGATCAACTGGAACGTCCAGGAGGCCGGTGCCGGCGTCATGGACGAGTTTGGCACGCCGCTGCCCCAGCACGTGCTCGATGCGGTCGCCGAGACCAAGGTTGCCATCAAGGGCCCCATCACCACGCCGGTCGGCACGGGTTTCCGCAGCGTTAACGTGGCCCTGCGCAAGCACTTCGACCTGTACGCCTGCGTGCGCCCCTGCCTGTCGCAGCCGGGCGACGGCTCGCGCTTCCGCGACGTCGACCTGGTCATCGTGCGTGAGAACACCGAGGACCTCTACGCCGGGATCGAGTTCGATGAGGGCGCTGCCGAGGTCGAGGAGCTCTCACAGCTTGTCGAGCGCTCGGGTCAGAAGACCTTCGCCGCCGATTCCGCCATCTCAATTAAGCCCATCTCCATCGCCAAGAGCCGCCGCATTGTGGAGTACGCCTTTGAGTACGCCCGCCGCTGCGGCCGTAAAAAGGTGACGGCCGTGCACAAGGCCAACATTATGAAGGCGACCGATGGCCTGTTCCTGCGCGTTGCGCGCGAGGTGGCCGCCAACTATCCCGATATTGAGTTCAACGACAAGATCGTCGACGCCACCTGCATGGGCCTGGTCCAGAACCCCAACGACTTCGATGTCCTGGTGCTGCCCAACCTGTACGGCGATATCGTCAGCGACCTGTGCGCCGGCCTGGTAGGTGGCCTGGGTATGGCCCCCGGCTCCAACATCGGTGCCGACTGCGCCATCTTCGAGGCAACGCATGGCTCCGCGCCCGATATCGCTGGCCAGGATATCGCCAACCCCACGGCCGAGATTCTGTCTGCGGCTATGATGCTCGATCATCTGGGCGAGAACGATGCGGCCAATCGTATCCGCGCCGCCGTGTCCGCCACGCTCGACGAGGGTAAGCAGGTTACCGGCGACGTGCGTCGTGCCCAGACCGGCTCCGTCGAGGGCGCCGTGGGCACGCAGGCCTTTGCCGATGCCGTTATCGCGCACCTGGCCTAAGACATGCAGGCTGCAAACGCCTAAATAGTACTTAAGTGTTTGCGTATAACCTAAGAATCAATACGCCCGGCACTCTGTCGGGCGTATTCTATTGAAGACTATGTTTCCTAACAAGGAGTAACTGATATGGGTCTGATTCAAAAGAAGGACGAGAAGGACGAGATCGACGGCATCCAGATCATCGAGCGCGGCGAAGGCCCCGACGGTGACGAGGACGAGAAGATCGATCTGGTCGCCGGTACGTCTGCCGAGCACATTGCCGCCGGCACGACGGCCGAGGAGGAGGACGCCCGACTGGAGGCTCAGATTGCCGCGGATGCCGCTGACGAGAATCTGATGCCCGAGGCCCAGGATGAGGACGACGATATTCTGGGTTCCGATGAAGACGACCATGCATCCAGGCACAAGAAGACGATGATTGCCGCCTTTGTGGTTGCCGTCGTGATCGCCGCCGTGGTCGGCTTCTTTATTGGCAATGGCGGCTTTGGCGGCAAGGGTGTCGGCTCGTCGACCCTGACCGAGGACCAGCTCGATTCGACCGTGGCAAGCTATAGCTACAACGGCAAGAAGAGCGACATCACCGCGCGCGAGGCCATCGAGAGCCAGTACAGCCTCGACACCGTCAAGGATAGCGATGGCAACTACACCGCTCCTTCTGCCGACGTCATCCTGTCCTACGTGCGCAACAAGATCCTGCTCGACGCTGCCGAGGACGAGGGCATTACCGTCTCCTCTAAGGAGATGAAGCAGTACGCCGAGGAATCCATCGGCACTTCGGACTACAAGACCATGGCCACGCAGTATGGCGTGTCCAAGGACCAGGCCAAGCAGATCGTCCGCCAGTCCGCGACGCTGCAGAAGCTCTACAAGAAGAAGGTGGGCGATAGCTCCGCAAGCATGCCGACCGCCCCGACCGAGCCTGCTGACGGCAACGAGGAGACCGCGAGCAAGGACTACGCCGATTACATCATCAAACTTGCCGGCGACGAGTGGGATAGCGAAAAGGGCACCTGGAAGGACGCCGATAGCACCTACGCTAAGGCCTTCGCTGACGATGCCTTTACGGCTGATAGCGCTACCTACAAGCAGGCCATGACCGCCTATTACACCGCCTACCAGCAGTACTCTTCGCAGGCTTCGAGCGCCAGCTCCAAGTGGACCGAGTATGCTAACGGCCTGTATGCCAAGGCCAACATCAGCATCTATGGTCTGTTTGCATAAAGATCTGTCTGAGCCGCCGAGCGCGTAACCGAAATATCTGAATAAGCCCGCTAGAACGGATGTTGTTCTAGCGGGCTATTTGCGTTTAGGCGCTGGTGGCTAAATTATGCCTATCAATCTTTACGTCCAAAAAGGGTATCGGCTTCATCGTCAGGCATATATTCCAGTACATCGCCCGGTTGGCAGTCGAGTGCCCGACATATCGCGTCAAGAGTTGAAAAACGTATGGCAGAAACCTTGCCCGTCTTAATGCGTGACATATTGACCTGGGAGATGCCCACGCGTTCCGCAAGCTCTTTGGATGAGATCTTGCGTTCGGCGAGCATGCGGTCAAGCCGCAGAATAATCATGGATTCCTCCTAGAGCAACTCGTCATCTTGTTTTTGCAGGATATACCCGTAGCGGAAGATGCTGGCAATCAGGCAAATAATCAGGCCTGCAAAGAGCATGGAGGGCTCGAATAACTGGCCGGCGAACGCATCCGTAAAGCTGCCGCCAAATCCTAAGAGTATCATTCCCGTGATTACGGCACCAAGAAGCCTCACGGCAACGCCGCCGATAAGGAATAAATGTCCTACTCGACGAAGTGTCTGGTTACATTCAAGGTCAAAGGGCCTGCCTTCCTTTTCAATGTTGAAGAAAAGCCTGCGCACGCTTATCGCGATGGTAAGCGCGAGGCATGTTATCAAGAGGCTCCCTATGGCAGTGTGGCCATCGTGTGCGACGAGCATAAGTGGGGCCTGCGCATCGGTACCGACAATAGCCAGGCACGGCCCTTCGCCGGCTTGAAGTTCTACGGATTGGAGGCACGACCCTTGGGAGAGGCCGGGCAATATAAGTAGAAGGTCAATCGCAATGACTGCGAGGAGTCCCAGAGCGAGCGCTGTGGTAATGCAGATTGTGGCCCATTTGCAGATGCGAGCGAGCTTCCTCAGTTTGGCTATCGTCTGTTCGCGGCTGATGGTTTCATTCGATATAGATGCGTTTCGGTGGACCATAACCTCTCCAATCGGCGTTTTGGATGATACTTGTATCATATCAAAATTAACGATAAACGATAAATAATTACGTATACTGAGTAAGTAATGATTGAAAACGATTAGCGTGAGCTATTAGCTCATTTTGGATGCCGGAGTTTGGCGTTCGGGGGATGAGGACAAATGCCAAAAACTTCCCGTGATCGCGCAAGCGCTCCATCGCGCTTCCCTAATTCATCTGGGAAAACAACTGCAAACGATTGCAAGTAACCGGTGAACGGTCGAAAACTACCGTTCACCGATAATCTCAAAACTGGTTCTAACTGGTATTAAGTCAAAAAGACCAATTCACATATCTTCACAATGACCTGCAATTTTTCTTCACGCTATTTTTAGCCGCCCTGCGTTGTTTAGACACAGGAAAAGATCCGATCTTTTGCCATAGCATTTCGAAACGGTTTCAAAACCGCAGGTAGAAGTGTTAACGACCGGTAAACGGTCGATTTATCACCGTGAGCGGTGCAAAAACGTTTTACCGTATGAATCAAGGAAAGCGACCTCTTCTGGGGTGATATAGTGACAACAACACGTCACGTGGTTACTACCAGTTTAGAAACCACTGGTCTTCAAAGAACGCTTTCCAAGAAGCTTTAAGGGCGAGCGCCCGCTGGCTTCCGAAAATCATCGGACTCAGATTGTACACACCTTCGGAAGGGAAATTTGAATGGTTGGCTTTATTCTTACCGGTCATGGACAGTTCGCACCCGGCCTTGCAAGCGCTATCGCGATGGTTGCCGGCGACCAGCCTGCTTTTACCGTCGTTCCTTTTGAGGGCGACCAGGCCGCATCCTACGGTGAGGATCTCCGCGCCGCTATTACCGCCATGCGCGAGGAGTGCGATGGCGTGCTCGTCTTTACCGACCTGCTTGGCGGCACCCCGTTCAACCAGTCGATGATGATTGCCCAGGATGTCGACAACGTCGAGGTTCTGACTGGCACCAACCTTCCCATGGTTATTGAGCTTCTGTTCCTCCGAGGCAATGCCACGCTCGCCGAGCTTGGCGAGCAGGCCGTGACCGTTGGACAGACGGGCGTCACCGCCCAGACGGTCGCATCCGTTGCCGGCTCCGAGGAAGAGGATATCTTCGGCGACGAGGACGGCATCTAATGGCCGATTTCGGAGCCAACGTCCTGAGCTCCTCGGTCGCCCTTTTAGGCCTGCTTGTCATCATGGGCTTGATTTACACCATCTGGTCGCAAATCAACATGAAGAAGAAGCAGAAGTACTTCAAGGAGCTGCACACCGAGCTCAAGCCGGGTCAAGAGGTTCTTTTCGCCGGCGGTATCTACGGAACCGTCAAAGGCATCGAAGGCGAGAAGGTCCAGATCAAAGTCCGATCCGGAGCCGTCGTAGATGTTTCGCGTTACGCGATTCAGGAGATCAAGTAACTGTCGTCAGCAAATAACGAAAGGAAGCTGATCAACATGGCAGAACCCAACATTCTTCTTACCCGCATCGATAACCGACTGGTTCATGGTCAGGTTGCCACCCAGTGGAACTCCACCCTGGGCTCCAACCTCATCCTCGTCGCCAACGACGACGTGGCGTCCAACACCATGCGCCAGAACCTCATGAAGATGGCCGCTCCCGCCGGCGTCGCTACGCGTTTCTTCTCTCTGCAGAAGACCATCGACGTCATTGGCAAGGCGAGCCCGCGCCAGAAGATCTTCATCGTGGCCGAAACACCGGAAGACGTGCTTACGCTCGTCAAGGGCGGTGTGCCTATAAAGAAGGTAAACATCGGCAACATGCACATGTCGGAAGGAAAGCGCCAAGTCGCCACCTCCGTCGCAGTTAACGACGAGGATGTCGCTGCGTTTAAAGAGCTGCAGGAATTGGGGGTGGAGTTGGAGATCAGGCGCGTTCCGAGCACGCCTGTTGAGGACACGAGCAAGCTCTTCTCGTAATCCTCGTGATCCACGTTGTCAGGAGTGAAACCCTGACGTTCTGTACGTGAAATCCAAAGTGCGTACATACATTTTGAAAGGAGGAGCAAGATGGAATACTCGATCATCCAGATCGCTCTGGTCTTCGTCGTCACGTTCATCGCGGCAATCGACCAGTTTGACTTCCTCGAGTCTCTCTATCAGCCCATCGTCACCGGCGCCGTCATCGGTCTTATCCTTGGCGACCTTAACACCGGTCTTCTCGTGGGTGGTACCTATCAGCTCATGACGATCGGCAACATGCCGATCGGAGGTGCTCAGCCGCCTAACGCCGTCATCGGCGGCATCATGGCAGCCATTCTCGCTATCGCCACGGGCCTCGAGCCCAACGCGGCAGTCGGCCTCGCCATTCCGTTCGCTCTGCTTGGCCAGCTTGGCGTTACCCTGGTCTTCACGCTTATGTCCCCGCTTATGTCCACGGCCGATAACATGGCTCACAACGCGGACACCAAGGGCATCGAGCGCCTGAACTACTTCGCCATGGCTCTGCTCGGCCTGATCTTCGCTGTCGTCGTCACCCTGTTCTTCATCGCTGGCGCTACCATCGGTCAGACCATCGCTTCTGCCATCCCGACTTGGCTGCAGACCGGTCTCTCCGCTGCAGGCGGCATGATGCGCTTCGTCGGCTTCGCCGTCCTGCTCAAGGTTATGATGAACCGCGATATGTGGGGCTTCTTCCTCATGGGCTTTGGCCTCGCGCTCATCACCGTTGCCAACGATTCGCTGGCAACCCCTGCTCTGCTCATCCTCGCTCTCATCGGCTTCGGCATCGCTTTCTGGGACTTCCAGCAGCAGACCGAGCTGAAGGGTGCAGCTGTTTCTGACGGAGGTGACTTCGAAGATGGCATCTAATGAGTATGTGATCCCGGAGCACTACGAGGATCTCACTCCTGCTCCGCAGCTCGACCAGAAGACCCTCAACAAGATGGCTTGGCGCTCCTGCTTCCTGCAGGCATCGTTCAACTACGAGCGCATGCAGGCCGCTGGCTGGCTTTACTCCATCATCCCCGGTCTGGAGAAGATCCACACCAACAAGAACGACCTCGCGGCTTCCATGAGCCACAACCTGGAGTTCTTCAACACCCACCCGTTCCTTGTCACCTTTGTTATGGGCATCGTGCTTTCGCTCGAGCAGAACAAGGTTGACATCCCCACGATCCGCGCCGTCCGCGTCGCCGCAATGGGCCCGCTCGGTGGTATCGGTGACGCCCTGTTCTGGCTGACGCTCGTGCCTATCACGGCCGGCATCACCTCCAACATGGCCATCAACGGCAACGCCGCTGCACCGATCATCTTCCTGGTGATCTTCAACGTCGTCCAGTTCGCTCTGCGCTTCTGGCTCATGAACTGGTCCTACAAGCTTGGCACCAGCGCTATTGACGCTCTGACCGCCAACATGCAGGCCTTCACGCGTGCCGCTTCCATCATGGGCGTCTTCGTCGTCGGTTGCCTGGTCGTCACCATGGGTGGCACCCAGATCAACCTCCAGATCCCCAACGGCACCACCCGTGGTCTCTCCGCTACTACCGTGATCGTCTCCGAGAAGGAGGCCGAGAACTTCACCGGTATGGAGGGCATCGATACCGAGACCGCTGAGGCCGGTACCATCGCCATGACCGATAAGGACGGCAACGCCCTTACCGCTTCCGATGCCGACGGCAACGCTGTCGAGTGCGGCGTCACCGATCTGGGTAACGGCATGGAGTCCGTGACCTACGGCACCGTTACCGAGGATCCGGTCAACTTCTCTGTTGCCGACACCCTCAACACCATCGTCCCGAAGCTCGTCCCGCTTATGCTTACGCTGCTGCTTTACTACATGTTCGCTAAGCACAGCTGGACCCCGACCAAGGGCATTCTCCTGCTCTTCGTCCTTGGCATCCTGGGCGCTGGCCCGCTTGGTCTCTGGCCGAGCATCTGGTAAGGCTCTAGCTTGAGGGGTGTGTCCCTACGCGGCTCACACCCCGACCCCTTAAGCCATGTGTATGTTAAAAGCCGCGTGCTCGAAAGAGCGCGCGGCTTTTGTTTTCTTAATGATTCGGGTGTGGCAGACAGATAATGCATAACACCCTAGGTAGTTAGCCGAATTCGAGCAAAAGGGAGGATAGGATGGCGATCGGAGCGCGTAAGCAACCGCTGTACGATCAGCTGGTCGATATTCTGACCGAAAAGATTGACCATGAATATCGCGCCGGTGACATGATTCCTTCCGAGCGCGAACTTTCGGAGCGCTATGGTCTCTCGCGCACTACGGTACGCCTGGCTCTGCAGGAACTGGAGCGTTTAGGACTGGTGGTTCGGCAGCACGGTCGCGGTACCTTTGTGACCGACCGTTCGGCAAAAGCAACCAATCTTATGCAGTCCTACAGCTTTACCGAGCAGATGCGCGCGATGGGTCGAGAACCCGAGACCACGATTCTCGAGTTTTGCGAGATGGAGGCCGATAAGAATCTGGCCGAGCATATGGGATTGCGCATCGGTGATCGCATTTTTAAGCTCAAGCGTCTTCGCTCTGCCGACAACATGCCCATGATGGTCGAACGCAGCTATCTACCGGTTCGTCAATTTCTGTCCCTAAAGCGACCGCTGCTGGAGCGTAAGCCGCTTTACGATGTGATTGAGCAGGACTTTCAGCAAAAGATTCGCGTGGCCGAAGAGGAGTTCTATGCGAGCATAGCCCGTCCCACCGATGCCCACCTTTTGGGAATTGTTGAGGGCTCGCCTGTGCTCGATTTGGTCAGGACTACGTATAACGAGTCAAACGAGGTAGTGGAGTACACACTTTCGGTTGCTCGTGCCGATCAGTTTAAATACAAGGTTTACCACCAGCGCAGTAACTAGTGCTCGCATCGTTTCCATATGGTGATTCTTTGCATTTAACTGGTTACTACCAGATAACCAACCGAAGTGTATAATTGCACGTCAGAGGATTACTTCTAGAGAGAGGTATTAGAAATGTTCGAGAAGAGTGTCGAGGAGCTCACCGAGCTCGGCGCCCAGATCACCACGGCCGAGATTGCTCAGCAGCCCGAGCTTTGGCGTGATACGCTCAACATCTATCGCGAGAACAAGGAGGCCATCGAGGCCTTCCTGGCCGAGGCTCGCGCTATGGGCGAGGGTCGTCTGTCCGTTGTCTTCACCGGTGCCGGTACGTCCGACTACGTTGGCGATACCTGCGCCCCGTACCTGCGTCACGCTGGCAACACTGATCTCTACGACTTTAAGCCCATCGCCACGACCGACATCGTGAGCGCCCCGCGCGACTTCCTGCGCGCCGAGGATCCCACGCTCGTGGTTTCCTTTGCCCGCTCTGGCAACAGCCCCGAGAGCCTTGCCGCCGTTGCCGTTGCCAAGGAGCTCGTCCACAACGTCAAGTTCCTCAACATCACCTGCGCTCCCGAGGGCAAGCTTGCCGTCGAGTCTGCCGATGATCCCAATGCGCTGACGCTGCTCATTCCGCGCGCCAACGACAAGGGCTTCGCCATGACCGGTTCTTATTCCTGCATGACCCTGCTCTCCACCCTTATTTTCGACACTGCCTCTGACGAGCAGAAGGCCGAGTGGGTCGAGACGATTGCCAAGATGGGCGAGGAGGTCATCTCCCGTGAGCCCGAGATCGCCGATTACCTGGCTGGCGATTTCAACCGCGTGACCTACTTGGGTTCTGGCTCCTTCGGTGGCCTTGCTCAGGAGAGCCAGCTCAAGATCCTCGAGCTCGCTCACGGTCTGGTCGCTACTTCCTACGACACCTCCATGGGCTATCGTCACGGACCTAAGTCCTTCGTCGACGATAAGACGCTCGTCTTCGTGTTCGTCAACAACGACGCCTACACCCGTCAGTACGACATCGACATCCTCAACGAGATCGGTGGCGACGAGATCGCTCAGCACACCATCGCCGTTCAGCAGGAAGGTGCCACCGTCTATGAGGGTGAGTCCTTCACCTTTAAGGGCTACGAGGCACTTCCCGAGGGTTACCTTGCTCTGCCGTTCGTGATGTTTGCCCAGGCTATCAGCCTGCTCAACTCCGTCCGCGTGGGCAACACGCCCGATACGCCGAGCCCCACCGGCACGGTCAACCGCGTGGTTAAGGGCGTGACGATTCACCCCTTCACCGCTTAATCGCGTCCCCCTGTAAGGGCGCCCGTCCGCTCATAACGGCGGGCGGGCGCTTTTTGTTTTACGTGAGCTGGGTATAAGCATTACCACAGTCAACTGCTTTAGAAGCGAGGAGTGCATATGAGCACGTACGCAATTAAGGCTGACAAGTTCTTCTTGCCGGCAGGCCCGCAACTGGGCGGCTATCTTATGGTCGAGGATGGCGTTTTTGGCGCCTGGCAGGCCGACGAGCCCTCTTGCGAGATTAAGGACTACACGGGATCGTGGATCGCACCGGGTATGGTCGATACTCACATCCATGGCTTCTACAACCACTCAACTACCGATAACGATCCCGAGGGCATCGATATCAGCTCAACCGAGCTCGCCCGTCGCGGTACCACCAGCTGGCTGCCCACGACGTTCACCGATGGCGTCGAACAGATCAAGGACGCCTGCGCTGCTATCGCCAAGGCGGACGAGGGCCGCGGCCCCGACTTCTGCGGTGCCCGCATTCAGGGCATCTACCTGGAGGGCCCCTTCTTTACCATGAAGCACGTGGGCGCGCAGAACCCCGCTTACCTGATTGACCCCTCCGAGGAGGTTTTCGACCAGTGGCAGGAGGCTGCGGGCGGTCGCATCGTTAAGAGCGCCATGGCCGCCGAGCGCGACGGTGCCGCTGCTTATGCGGCTGCTCTGAACGCCAAGGGCGTGGTGACCAGCATCGGTCACTCCGACGCCACCTACGATGAGTGCATCGCCGCTATCAATGCCGGTGCCAGCTGCTTTACGCATACCTATAACGGCCAGCGCGGTCTGCATCACCGTGAGCCCGGTGTCGTGGGTGCTGCCATGTCCACGCCCGAGACCTACGCCGAGATCATCTGTGACGGCAAGCACGTAAACCCTGCCGCCATCAAGGCACTGCTGCAGGCAAAGGGCTGGCAGCACACGGTGCTCATCACCGACTGCCTGGGCTGCGGCGGCATGCCCGAGGGCAGCTACACCAGTGGTGGCATGGACGTCATCATGAAGGACAACCTGTGCTGGCTCGCCGACGGCAAAAGCATTGCCGGCTCGGTGCTCACGCTTGCCCAGGGCGTCAAGAACATTGTCGATTGGGGCATCGCCAGCGCTGATATCGCCATTCGCATGGCAACCGAGGTGCCGGCTCGCTCTGCGCACATCGAGGATAAGTGCGGCAGCATCATGCCGGGTCGCGACGCCGACTTTGTCGTGTTCGACCATGAGCTCACCCTCGTCGAGACGTATGTTGGCGGCCAGAGCGTCGGCAACGCCTTTACCGAATAACGATAGAAAAAGACGGCGGGCCCGAATCTGCTCGGACCCGCCGTATGGGTTAAACGCTCAAAAGCACCTTAACAGTTACAGCTTGTTAACGATCTTCTTTGCCGTGCGCTTGACGCCGGCCACAAGACCCCCCGCGGGATGCTCCTTTTCGTATGCTAGACGCTTCTCGCGCTTGGCGTACTCTTCGACGATGATGTCGCCATACTCGTCTTCGATCTTGTCGAAGAAGTCGACGGCGCCCTTAATTTCCTCAGCGGTCGGGTGTCCCTTCTGGACGCCGCCGGTGAGTTTGAACGGCCCCCACGTATCAAAGCCGGGACAGCCGTAGACGCCCATAAAGATGGCCTGCCTCATGCGGCAGATGCCATCGATATCCTTGCCGTACCACTTGTTTTTGCCACCGTAGGTCATAAGGCCAAACACCTTGTCCTGCGGCTGCAGCACGTTCGTGAGCACGCGTGCCATGTCCTTGTCGATCTCGGAGTAATAGATGCCCGTGGCGACACCGATCAGATGGTATTCGTGCAGGTCGGGGTACTCGTTTTTACCGAGTGACTTCACGTCGAGGGTATCGATCTCGGGGTGCGCCTCGACGATGGCGTCCACGAGCTTTTTCGTATTGCCGTGGTGGTGTGAGGCATAAAGGATGATGGTTCGCATAAGAAGGCCTTTCAGCTGTAATTGCATCAATGTCTGTATGGTACCCCGTTGCATGGCTGGGAAACCGGACGCATCGATGAACGTGCGGGTTTGTCCTTTGGTCAGGGCCGAGACGGGTTCTTGCGAGCAAAAAGCAGTTGTTCGAAAGGATGGACAATGGAATACGCTCTCTCCAACGATTCGATTTCTATCAAGGTCTCCACGGCCGGTGGTTCGTTTACCTCGATTGAGGCTGGAGGTCGCGAGTACTTGTGGCAGGGCGATCCCGCCGTGTGGTCCGGCCAGGCACCGATTTGCTTCCCGATTTGCGGAGGTTTGCGCGATAACAGCGCCATGACGTTTGCCGGACATCATGTGAAGCTCGCCCGCCATGGGTTTGCGCGCAAACAGGAGTGGAAGCTGCTGAGCCAGAGCGAGAACGAGCTGGCGATGTGCCTGGCTTCGGAGGATAACGCCGCGCTGCTGAGCGATTATCCGTATCCGTTTAAGCTTGTCGCCCGCTATACGCTCGAGGACGCCGCCGTGCGCGTCTCCTATGAGGTTACCAACGAGGGCACCGAGGACATGCCTTTCTTTATCGGTGGACACCCCGGCTTTAGGTGCCCGCTCGATGAGGGCGAGGCCTATACGGACTACGAGTTGCGTTTTGAGAAAGACGAGGCTGCTGAGCTTTGCGCTGCCGTCCCCTCGACTGGCTTGATTGACGTGACCAACCGCTCCAAGAACCCCATGGTGGGAAAGACGCTGCCTCTGTCACATGAGCTCTTCGATTTTGCGGAGACCATCTTTGACGTGCTCGAGAGCCGTCAGGTCACGACTTTCAAAAAAAGGGGCGAGGACAAGGGTGTTCGCCTGAGCTTTGAGGGCTTCCCGTACCTCATTGTGTGGAGCAAGCCCGAGGGTGATTTTGTGGCAGTTGAGCCCTGGGGCGGTCTTTCGACCTGCTCCGATGAGGACGACGTGCTTGAGCACAAGCGCGGCTGCCTTATCGCCAAGCCCAAAGAAACCATCGTGCGCTCGTTCACAATCGAGATTCTGTAGTCGCATGTAGCCAATTCGTTTTGCAAGGCATAAGGAGCCTGCGAGATAAGGAGCTAGAAATGATCCTCACCGTTACGATGAACCCGTCCGTCGATACGCGCTATCAGCTCGATGAGCTCATTATCGACGACGTCAACCGCGTGACGCCCGAAAAGACCGCCGGCGGTAAGGGCCTCAACGTGGCCCGCGTCCTGGGCCAGCTGGGCGACGATGTCGTGGCAACCGGCTTGCTTGGTGGTCATATGGGCGCCTATATGGCCGAGCTCATGGATGCTAACGGCATTAAGAATGATTTTGTGCCCATCAAGGGCGAGACTCGCATTTGTCTCAACATCCTCCACGCCGGCAACCAGACCGAGCTGCTCGAGAGCGGCCCGACGATTGCCCCCGAGGAGCTCGATGCCTTTACCGCCAAGTTCGCCGAGCTTGCGAGCAAGGCCGATGTCGTTACCATCTCGGGTTCGCTGCCCCGCGGCGTCGAGGCGGACTACTACGCTAAGATCACGGGCATTGCAGAGAACGCCGGCGCCAAGGTGCTGCTCGATACCTCGGGCGCCTCGCTCGAGGCTGCGCTCAAGTCCGAGGTCAAGCCTGAGCTGGTTAAGCCTAACCTGACCGAAATTAACGGCCTTCTGGGCACGAGCTTTACCACCGACGATGTGGACGAGCTCCGTTCCGCGCTCGCCTCTGACGCCCGCTTCTCCGATATCCCCTGGGTCGTCGTATCTATGGGCGCTGCCGGCTCCGTTGGTTTCCATAACGGCCGTGCGTTCCGCGCCAAGACCCCCGATATCCCCGCCGTTAACGCTACGGGCTCTGGCGATTCGACCATTGCCGGCTTCGCACATGCGATTGCTGCCGGAGCCGACGACGAGACGGTGCTGCGTACCGCCAACACCTGCGGCAAACTCAATGCCATGGATCCCATGACTGGCCACTTGGTTATGGATCGTTGGGACGAGGTTTACAACGGCGTTGTCGTGACCGAGCTGTAGGAGCTTGTGCTGCGGCCCCGGCATCGGTTGCCAGCTCATGTCGACGACAAGTGCAGTAGCATTATGCCGGGGCGCGACGCCGACACTGTCGTGTTCAATCCCGACCTTACCCTGGTCGAGACGCATGTGGGTGGCAACAGCGTCGGTAATGCGTTTGCCGAGTAGCCGCCAAAGAAACGATCCGAGAGGGGATTTAGATGATTTACGGTGCATTGGGCGATATCGAGGAGTACCGTGGAATGCTCAAGGGCCTCGACGTGCTGATCGACTGGCTCGAGGAGAACGATCCGGCGAAGCTCGAGGTCGGCAGCCATCCGATTCTGGGCGACAAGGTCTTTGCGAACGTCATGGCTCCCACGACGCGTCCCGAAGCCGAGGCTCACTATGAGACGCATCAGCGCTATCACGACCTGCAGATCGACGTCGAGGGTCGCGAGGCCTTTAAGGTTGCCACGGGCAGCCTGACGCTGGTTCAGGAGTTTGACGAGAAGGACGACTACGATCTGGTCGATTCCGACGCCTCGATCGCCGGCGATCTTGCTGACGACAAGTTTGCGCTGTTTGTTGCCGGCGAGCCTCACATGCCCACGCTCGAGTTCCCGGGCGATGGCGCGCAGCCGGTCAAGAAGATCTGCTTTAAGCTGCTTGCAGACGCTTACTGGGAGGAGTAGCGAGCTGCTCGGCTGAGCTGTTCGTGTTGCGAGCGTTATCCCTTGGGAGAGCGCGCTTGAGCCCCGCTGACCGCAGTTTCCCGTTTGGGAGGCCGCGGTTGGCGGGGCCTTTTGTTGTTTGAGCTGGATTCATTGGAGCGGCCAAATTAGGCTGAACGACGCAGTTATTGAGACACGATTGATGCTAAATGGATTGAAGAATAATTAAAATAGCTGTGGATACGAGAAATAGCTAATTGATGGGAGCTCTTTATGGGACTCAGCACAACCGCCTTAATTCCTAGGCGCGCTTTCTTGGCGTTGGGGCTCGCAGCTGGTTCTGCTTGCCTTACCGCTTGCTCCGGGAAGGGGAGCTATGATGATGGTTACGCTGTGGGCTATGCTGCTGCTCAGGCAGACGCTGCCGGAAAAGAAAAAGATGGCAGCGGCGGGAACGGCGATATCCCAGCATCGGGTATTGAGTACACCATCACGGGGGCGCAGCGCGGAGTAGAAAGTTATGGTGACGGTAAGCCACTGTTGATTTTGAATGTGACTGCAAAAAACGTTTCGGATGATCTTCAGTTTGTTGTGTTTTCTGGAAATGAAATAGCGGCTTTCCAAGATGGAAAGGGGCTTAAGTCGGGTATGTTGGCGGAAGGCCTTGATCTTCCTGAATCGCGCCAAATAAAACCTGGTGCTGAGTTAGAGGGTTGGCTCGGTTATGAGCTGATTGACGAAGCTACTCCGGTTGAATGTGAAGTCGGACACCAAGCCACATCCGCTGACCGTGAGACTGCTTTCTACGGCCTGACTAATCCACAGACAATCGATCCGAGTACTCTTTAATCCCTATTCATGCGTATAAAAGCCGCTGTGATTCTTCTGGGGTACATATTTGAGCCCCGTTGATCGTGGTCTACTTGGGGATCGCAGTTGGCGGGACTTTTGTTGTTGGAGGGAGTTGTTTGCCGTCGGGGTTGTTGCAGTTTCTTGGTGCAATGCACTCAATCGGCAACAAAAAAGCCGCCCGAAGGCGGCTATCTTGTGCAATGGAGCCAGCGACCGGGCTCGAACCGGTGACCCCCGCTTTACGAGAGCGGTGCTCTACCAACTGAGCTACGCTGGCGGCCATGTGGTGACGCAGCTGAGGCGTCAACGGCTGTCTATGATACGGGACATCGCACATCCGCGCAAGGGTTCTGACGGCTTTTCTCACTTTAAATGCACTAATATTGGAGACGTGATGTCTTGCTCTTACGGTCTCAAACAGAATGGGGCAGCGATGGCACAACCCAAGATTCTTCTCACACGCATCGACGACCGGTTTATTTACGGGCAAGACGTTGAGCTGTGGAACGAAGCCGTGGGTTCCAACCTTGTCTTAATCGTCAACGACGAGATTGCGGCGGATTCGCGCCAATGGGCACCCATGAGGGTGGCGGCGCCAGAAGGCGTTTGGACACGGTTTTTCTCGGTGCAAAGGACCATCGACGTCATACATACTGCAACGCCGCGCCAATGGATTCTGATCATGGTGGCCTCACCCGCCGATGCGCTCGCGCTGGTTAAGGGTGGTGTGCCGATCACCAAGATAAGCATTGGCCATATGCAGGCAGGGGAGGGCAAGCGCCCCATAACGCCCGCGGTTGCCGTGAGCGACGCAGACGTCGCTGCCCTCAAAGAACTGCAGGCGCTCGGCATAGAACTAGAAATCCGCTACCTCCCTAGCTCCAATCCCGACCCCATCCAACTAGGTATTTAAGAACGTCCCCAATGACTAGGTAGCAAAACGCCCGTCGGTGGTGCCGGCGGGCGCTGCTGTGCGATATGTCGCGTTGTGGGCTTAGTGCCTCATAAAGTGATATTCGATCACATTGCTATAGGGGTGACCTGGGCCCACGATGCCCTGCGGGAACAGCGGCTGGTGCGGCGTGTCGGGGTACATCTCGGCCTCGAGGGCAAAGCCGGCGCCCCAGCCATAGTTGGCATCGTCTTTGGCGTGCTCGTCGCCCAGCCAATTGCCGGTGTAGAGCTGCACGCCCGGGGCGGTGGTGTAGCAGTCCAGCTCGCGACCGGTCCACATCTCCTCGACATGTAGGGCGCGACGCAGGTTGCGGCCGTACTGATAGCCATCGATGCACAGGCAGTGATCGTAGCCACGGGCCTGCTTAATCTGCGGGTCGTCGGCCTCCATGCCGGGTGCGATGGGGCGCAGCTCGCGAAAGTCAAACGGTGTTCCCTCGACCGGAGCGATTTCGCCGGTGGGGATGTTCTGCTCGTTAATGGGCAGGTAGTGGGCAGCGTTAGCAACAAAGAAGTGCTCACAGTCCATGCCGGCGTTATGACCGGCAAGGTTAAAGTACGTGTGGTTGGTCATGGACACGTAGGTGGCGCGGTCGCTCTCGCAGCCGTATTCGATACGGAAGCAGCCGGTGCGCGTCACGGTGAACACGGCCGTAAAGGTGCGGTTGCCGGGCAGGCCCAGCTCGCCATCTTCAAGCGAGGTGGTCATGCGCACGGCATTGTGGACCTCGTCGAGTTCAACGTCCCACACGCGCTTGTGTAGGCCGTGCTCAAGATCGCTGTGCAGGTTGTTGATGCCTTCGTTGGTGGGCATATGCCAGTCCGTGCCGGCGATGGTGATCGTGGCGCCCGCGGTGCGGTTGGCCACGGGGCCGATGGTCGCGCCAAAGCAGGCGGGGTTGTCAAAGTAATCCTCGAGCTTATCGAAGCCCAGCACCACATCGCGCACGTTGCCGGGAATGTCGGGCACATCGATGCCCAACACGGTGGCGCCATAGTCCATAATGCGAACGCAGATCTCGGGCCCGTTGAGGGTGTAGCGATGAACGGGGGTACCGCACGGCGCGGTGCCGAAAAGCTCGGAAGTGATCATTTGGTTCCTAACATCGAGGTATTTCGGACAAACTGTAGCGCGAACAGGCGAGATTATCACTACACCCCACTAAAGCAGGGGGTATTTTTCTCAAAAAAGTGATGATTGGGGCTGTGTGGGCGCTCATTTTTTGGCGCGCGATTCTGATACAATTTGTTCGTTACTGTTTGAACGGTATGCGCGCATAGAACAGCGAGGATTCATCGTGATTAAGGCAGAGCGACAGGATAAGGTTCGTCAGCTGCTCGAAGAGCAGGGCACGGTCTCGGTTAAGGAGATTTCGGATGCGCTGGGCGTTTCGGACATGACGATTCGCCGCGACCTCGAAGAACTTGCGAGTCTGGGTGAGATCGAGCGCGTGCACGGCGGCGCCCGCAGTGCGCAGGGTCGTCCCCACGCTATGTTGCGCCATGAGTATTCGCACAGCGAAAAGCGCACCAAGCATGCCGAGGAAAAACTGCAGATCGCACGCCGTGCTGTGGAGCTTATCGAGGAGGGCTCTACTATCTTTTTGGGCACGGGTACCACGGTTGAGCAGATGGCCTCGTTGCTGCCGGCGTTTCGCCTGCGCATCGTGACTAATTCGCTTTCGGTGTTTAACCTGCTCGAGGCGCGCGAGGACTGCGACCTGTGCCTCGTGGGCGGCATGTACCGTCGCCGCACTGCCGCTTTTGTGGGGCCAACGGCCGAGGACACCCTGCGTGCGCTGGGCATCGATGCGGCGTTTATCGGCGCCAACGGTATCTTGGACGGTGACGTATCCACATCCAACATGGACGAGGGCCGTATCCAGCAGCTTGCCTTTAGCAAGGCGGACTCGCGCTATCTGATCGCCGACTCCAGCAAGATCGGCAAGCGCGACTTCTATACCTTCTGTCGCCTGGACAATTTGGATGCCGTGGTGTGCGAGCCGGGTATTACCGATGCGGATCGCGCCGCCATCGAGGAGCACACGCAGGTCATCTGCTAGCTAGCGCTGTGGGCGATACGTTTGCCCTGCCGTGGCGAGGGATTGGCGTGTCAACGCAACGCGACATGACGCGCAAATGTGCTCGGGCCAATTATTCGGCTTGCGGGCTAGACCAGGCGGGCGTAGTCCTGTGACTGGTGAAAGACGTGGGCGATATAGATTGTTTCGTGCTCAAACTTGTAAAGGCACACGTAGTTGTTGACGGGAAACGATCGGTAATTGCGTGCCGCCAGCTCTTGCATGTGCGAGAGGGGACGTAAAAGCGGCTGCTCGCGAAGCAGGTCAAGCTGATATTCAAACTCAGCGACAAAATTGCCTGCTGCACGCGGATTCTTGAGGATTTGAGCAAGGTATCCGACAATACTCTCGTACTCATATCGCGCGCTTTTGAGGATTACGACGTTATAGGTCATATTTGTCTCGTATCGAAGCCGCGAAGGATTCGTAGTCGCTGTAGTCGCCTTGCGATATTTCGTCTTCTGCCATCATCATGCGAGACAGCAGTTTTGCCTTGGCGATTTCTTCTTGCATGAGGCGATACTGGTCGCTGCTGATGCAGTGCATGGCCTCGTAGCCGTTCTTGGTTACGGTGACGTCGCGCTCAGACTCAACAAGCGCGGTAAATGCGGCGGTGTCCTTCATGTCTCGGACGGGCACACAAGCGGACATGGGTACCTCCTTTGCGTTGGGACATAATTGTACCACGGTATATTAAAACGTCGGCGTCGTCGAATTATCTCAATCTGTAACAGTTGGGAGTAGAAAACCGAGTTAGATGTTACAGATCGAGATATTCTGCTTCGGGCTACCCGTTTGTCTCGATCTGTAACAGGTAGACGTGAAAAACCGGGCTACGTGTTACAGATCGAGATCTTCAAGTTCGGACCGCTCGTTTGTCTTGATCTGTAACAGGTAGGACCGAAAATCCCTGCTAGATGTTACAGATCGAGACAGACGGCCTGCTCGGGCCGAGCCAAAACAAAAAGGCCGCATACGAACCCGTGGAGGGATTCGTATGCGGCCGACAGGGGGTATGCGGCAAAAGTTAGGCCATGAGCAGGCCGGTCTCCGCGACGTTCTTGTACCAGTACGCGCTCGCCTTGGGATAGCGCTTCTGGGTCTCAAAGTCGATGTAGAACAGGCCGTAGCGCTTGTTGTAGCCGTTGGTCCAGGAGAACTGATCCTGCAGCGACCACACAAAGTAGCCGTCGACGTTTACGCCGCCGTCAATCGCCTTGAGGATCCATGCGAGATGCTGACGCATATAGTCGATGCGAGGGGCGTCATCGATAAAGCCGTCCTCGAAGTCGTCCTTATAGCCCATGCCGTTCTCGGTGATGTAGATCTTCTTGTAGTTGGGGTAATCGTTCTTAATGCGGAGCAACAGGTCGTACAGGCCCTCGGGATAGATGATCCAGTCCCAATCGGTCGTGGGAACGCCTTCGCGCACGCATGCCTCGCCCACGCCCTTGAGGAACCAGCGCGAGGAGCCCTTGTCGCCGGTGCCATTGTGGTTGATGTCGTTTTCGCCCTCGGCGGCACGCAGGAACTGGCACTTGTAGGTGTTGACGCCCAGGCAATCGTTGTAGGGGAGCGCGGCGGTCAGTGCGGCGATGTCCTCGTCGCGGACGTCGAGCTCGCCGCCGGCGATATGGGCCAGCTTGGTCGCAGCCTCCATGGTATCGGCTGCATAGTGGCCGCGGAAGGTGGCGTCGAGTACCCAGCGGTTGTTGATGACGTCGGCCATGCGAGCTGCCTCGCAGTCGGCGGCGTTGTTGGGGTCGAGGGGGTATTTGGGCTCCAGGTTCTGGACAATGCCGATCTCGCCCTCAAAGCCGCCCTCATGGAAAGCGACGACAGCCTTGGCGTGGGCCACCATCATGTTGTGCATGAGCTGGAAGGCCTTGTCCAGGCGGTACTTCTCGCCGTGCGGCCAGTTGCCGACGATAAAGCTGCCCTCGGCGGTCGCGGGAATCTCGTTAAAGGTGAACCAGTGCTTGACTTCGGTGAACTCGGCAAAGCAGAACTTGGCGTACTCGACAAAGGCGTCGATGGTCGTGCGCGTCAGGAAGCCCTCGCCGCCGTCCTGGTAGAAGGCCTCGGGCGTATCGAAGTGATCGAGCGTGACATAGGGGATAACGCCAGCTTTGTTGCAGGCGGCGAAAAGCTCGTGATAGAAAGCGACGCCCTCGGGGTTAATCTCACCGGTGCCGTTGGGGAAGATACGGCTCCAAGCGATGGAGACGCGAATACCGTTGATGCCGAAGCGCTGGCACAAGTCGATATCGACCGGGTACTTGTTGTAGAAATCGCTTGCGGGATCGGGGGAGAAGCGACCCTGAGCTGCCAGGAAATCGTCCCAGGGCACTTTGCCCTTGCCGTGCGTACGGGTCTCGCCCTCAACCTGGTAAGCGGCGGTGGCGCCGCCAAACACAAAGCCGTCGGGGAACTGCATGGGGTTGGTCATGAGTCATCCTTTCTGTGGGATAGGAATAGGGAGAGGTGCCCGAACTGGGGATTCGGGCATAAACAGAGGGAGGAACTAGTCGAGGTTCTCGCGGAGCCACTTGATGGCGCCAGCGGGGTCGCGGGTAAGGTCGATATATTCCTTACCGCGGGGAGCGAGCAGCTTAATGCCCAGGCGATCGGTGTCGGCCTTCATGTCGTTGTAGTAGCTACGAACCTGCGGGGCGAGCACGATGACGTCGTACTGATCCATGATGGCAGTGTGCTGGCCATAGGCGCCTGCGGAGGAAGCGATGTTCTCTCCGGTCTGTGCGGCACCTTCCTTGATGGCGTTGGCGAGCATGGCAGAGGTGCCGGCGCCGGCGCACAGGACGAGGACCTTCAGGCCATCGACATCCTTCTTGGCGGATGCATCGGCAGCGGGCTCGGGCTGATCGGCGACAGGCTTGCTGTCGGCGGCGGCAGCGGTCGTCTCGACGGAAGCGGTAGCCTGCTCGACAGCGGGCGCAGGGGCGTTGGCGGCGATGGCGGCGGCACCATCGGACTCGAGACCCAACTCGGCGGCGCGCTCGGCCTCCTGGTCGCAGAGCAGCTTATCGTATGCCTTCAAGAACGGAAGGTAGATGATGGCGTCCAGCAAGATGATAATCGCGACAAATACCAGGGCGATAAGCTGGAAGTTCGTGGTGATGAAGATGCCGATGGGGGCAGGGGTAGCCCAAGGCACCACGAAGGAGAAGCCGTTCATGCCCAACGTTATCGATAAAGAACTTGGCAACACTCACGTTGACGCAACCGGCGGCAACAAAGGGGGACGAGCATGTAGGGGTTAAGGATCATCGGCGCGCCAAAGAGCAGCGGCTCGTTGACAGCAAAGGCAACAGGAACAATCGAGGCCTTACCGACGGCCTTGAGCTGCTTGGACTTCATAAAGAGAATCAGCAGAAGCGGCACGATGGAACGTGGCGCCGGTGCCGCCGAACTCACCCACGAGCGACATGTTAAAGGTGAGGGAGTGGGCGGGGTGACCACCGGCCAGCAGAAACCTGCAGGTTCTCGGCCTGATTGGCAAGACGGATGGGGTCGATGCCCGGCTGGACGATCGAGGGGCCGTGGACGCCGATGAACCAGAAGAACGCGGTGGCTGCCTGGATAAGGATAAGGCCAGGATAGGTTTCTGCAGCGGTAAAGAGCGGGGAGAGCAGTTTGATAAGCAGCTCGGAGAACGGAACGCCCATGAGGTTGCGCACGACGACATCGATGATGCCGCAGATGATGACGGCGCCGCCAAAGGGAATAATGTCGCGGAAGTTCTGAGCGATGGCGCCTGGGACCTCCTTGGGCAGCTTAATGGTCAGATCGCGCGAGACGCAGAACTTATAGACCCAAACGGTAATGAACGCGGCGATATAGGCCGAGAACAGACCGCGCGTACCCATGCTGGTGCAATCGAAGACCGAAAGTTCGGAGCCGTTGAACTTGGTGGTGAACTGCGTAACAGCGAGCAAAAGCATGCTGCACTGCGCGGCAACCATGGTGGAGCCGTCGTTGAGCACTTTGCCGGCGGGCATGCGACGGTTCATGGAAGCCGTAAAGTTCTTGGCAGTGGTGCCGGCAACCATGATGCCCATGACGCCCATGGTGAAGTTGTACAGCTTGTTGCACCAGTCGATGAGCGGCTGGGGCAGCGTGATGCCAACTACGCCAGGAAGGGTGGCAATCAGTAGGAAGATCGAAGAGGTGAGGACGATGGGCATGCACCCAAGGAATCCGTCCTTAATGGCCTGGAGGTAGATGTTCCTCGAGATTTTCTCAAAGAACGGTTGATGCTTTTCGAGCATCTTTACGATGGCGTCCATAGAGTTCCTTTGCTGTTCGATGCGCGATGCATGTGGATGAAACTGGTCGTCGATGGATGGTCAGGACTGCCCGGAAACCTTCCTGCTTAAGGAAGGCATTGCGAAATGACAACGTTGTCATTTCGTTAATGACAACGTAAGACATTTTTGGAAGAGCAACAAGGATTTACGGGTGAACGGTTGGTATTGTCCGGTAAACGGCAAATTTGAAAACCGAGCAGGTAGTGTATGCTAGAACGCAAGGAACGATCGATAGGGAACCGACTGGAGAAGCAGTGGCAACGATGGACAAGAAAAGCGTCTCGATGAACGATGTGGCGGTTGCCGCGGGTGTTTCCCTCAAGACGGTGTCTCGTGTGATCAATGAGCCCGATAGCGTGCGCGAGAGGACGCGCGATAAGGTCCATGCGGCCATGGAGGCGCTTGGGTTTCGGACCAACTTTGCCGCGCGTTCACTCAAGTTGGGCCGTTACGGGTGCATCGGCGTGGTGCTGTTCCACTTGTCGGGCGGTGCCGTGGACATGATTGACGGTATCGCCGATGCCGCCGCAGAGCGAGGCTTTGCGCTCACGATGATTAAAAAGCGGGCGGGGGAGAAGATGACCCTTGCCGAAGCGGCACGTAGGATGTCGCAGCTTCCCGTCGACGGCATGATTTTTAACCTGCGCCAGATGGTCGATGACTTTGATACCTTTGAGGCGCCGAAAGACCTCAAGACGGTGATTATCACGTCGATGGAACATCCTACCTGCTCTACCGTCAGTGACGACCAAGAGGGCGGCGCGCGCATGGCATGCGAGTACTTCTTAAATCGCGGACACAAGAACGTGTACTTCGTCTCTGGTAAGAAAGAGTCGCTGTCGAGTCAGTGCCGTATGAAAGGTTGGCGTGCGGCACTCGAGACGCGTGGCATTGAGCCGCCCGAGCCTCTGCAAGGCGATTGGAATGCGGATAGTGGCTATGCTGCGGGCCTTGTGCTTGCCGATAAACCCGATTGTACGGCGGTCCTCGCTGCTAACGACTGCATGGCAAACGGCGTGATGATGGCTCTACGTGACAAAGGGCTCAGGGTGCCCGACGACGTGTCCGTGATCGGCTTCGACGATGAGCTCTACAAGACGATTCCCAACTCGATTCTGACGTCGGTGAAGTTTCGCCACCGCGAGCTGGGCGTCCGTGCGCTTAACGAAGTCGTCGCCGGTCTGGAAGCCCCGAGCTCCAGAAGCCGTACGCTCGTCTCGGGCGTGCTGGTCGAGCGTTCCAGCGTAAAGGACCTGCGGGTGTAGACGTGCTCGGCTCGTTCATCTTAATCTGTAACAGTTAGGACCGATAATCCCTGCTGGATGTTACAGATCGAGATCTTTCGGCTCGGCTTATTCCGTTTGTCTCGATCTGTAACAGGTGGAGGCGAAATAGCCCGCTAGATGTTACAGATTTAGATTGAGGGAACTGGCCCGCGCGTTCATCTCAATCTGTAACAGTTAGTACCGAAAAACTCGGCTGGATGTTACAGATCGAGACAAACGGATTCTGACTCGCTCAAAAACAAAAAGACCGGGGGCGGCGCGCCGTGTGACGTGCCGCCCCCGGCTGAGAAATGGGGACAGCTTATGTGAGCAGGGCAATGCCGCTCGTCGCAAGCCGCTAGTCCAGGCGACGGGTCTGCGCCACGTGCTTGTACCAGTAGGCGCTTGCCTTGGGCGTGCGCTTCTGGGTTTCAAAGTCAACGTAGAAGAAGCCGTAACGCTTGTTGTAGCCATTGGTCCAGGAGAACTGATCCTGCAGGCTCCACAGGAAGTAGCCGCCCACGTTGACGCCCACCTCCATGGCCTTGAGCAGCCAACGCAGGTGCTGCTCGATGTAGTCGATGCGCGGCTGGTCGTCCACAAAACCGTCCTTGTAGGGGTCCTTGTAGCCCATGCCGTTTTCTGTAATGAAGATCTGCTTATAGTTGGGGTAGCGCTGCTTAATGTAGACGAGCAGATCGAACAGGCCCTCGGGATAGATGATCCAGTCCCAGTCGGTGGTGGGGATGCCAGGCTTGTTCACATGCTCGCCAATACCCTTAACGCGCCAGCGGCCGGTGCCCTTCTCGCCCGTACCGTTGTGGTGCAGGTCGTTCTCGCCATCGTAAGCCTTCAAAAAACGGCACTGATAGTTGTTAACGCCCAGGTAGTCGTTGTAGAGCGCGGCCTCGCGCATAATCTCGAGGTCCTCGTCCAGAATCTCGATGGTGCCGCCCGAGACGGCAGCCAGGCGGTTGGCGCACTCCAAGGTGTCAGGCGCGTAGTCGCCGCGGAAAGTGGCGTCGAGCAAGAACTGGTTCTGCAACACGTGCTCGTTATTAGCAGCTTTGATGTCGGCGGGGTCGTTCTCGTTGAGCGGGTACTTAAACTCCAGCGACTGGATGACGCCGATCTTGCCCTTAAAACCGCCGTTGTGGAAGGCCAGTACTGCCTTGGCGTGGGCGAGCATCATGTTGTGCTCGCACTGGAAGGCCTCGGCCAGATGCGCCTTGACGCCACCGGGGAAGGTGCCCTCGATGTAGGTGTTGGAGGCATCGGCCCAGATCTCATTAAAGGTGAACCAGTAGGTCACCTGGTCGGCGTACTCCTTAAAGCAGAAGGTGGCAAAGTCCACAAAGGCGTCGATGGTCTCGCGGTTGAGGAAGTCGCCCTTCTCAAAGAGGGACAGCGGCGTATCGAAGTGATGCAGCGTGACAAACGGCTCAACGTGGTGCTTGTGACATTCGGCGAAAAGGTCGTGATAGAACTGGACGCCCTCGGGGTTGATCTCGCCGGTCCCGTTGGGAAAGATGCGGCTCCAGGCAATGGAGAGACGGATGCCGTTGATGCCAAACTCCTCGCACAGTTCCAGGTCGACGGGGTACTGGTTGTAGAAGTCCGAAGCGGGATCGGGGGAAAAGCGCCCCTGGGCCTCCAGGAAGTCGTCCCAGGCGACCTTGCCCTTACCGTGAGTGCGGGTCTCGCCCTCTACTTGGTAGGCAGCGGTGGCGCCGCCAAAGACAAAGTCCTCGGGAAACTGCGCAGGCGGATTGGTGACGCTAGCAGGGTTAACGGACATGATGATCCAATCGTCTAAATCGAAGGGCCAGCCGGCTGTGTATGGTCGGCTGGCCCTGGGCGTTACTTACTTCGAAAGCTGTTCACTCACGAAGGCGAGAGACTTGTCGCCGTTCTGGGAGAGCTCGATGTACTGCTTACCGCGGCAGGCGACGCACTTGTTGCCTACGCGCTCGCAGTCTTTCTGCAGGTCGGCCAGGTAGCTGGCGGCCTGCGGGGCCAGGACGACCAGATCAAAGTCGGGGAGCATGTCAACGTGGTTGCCATAGGCCTCGGCAGCGGTCTCGAGGTTAATGCCGCGCTCCTTGGCAGCCTTGGCCAGCGCGTTGGCGAGCAGGCCCGAGGTGCCGCCACCCTGGCAGAGCACGAGCACGCGCTTGCCGTTGAGGTCGCTGGCGGTCGTTGCCTCGGCAGCGGGTGCTGCGGGAACGGCGGGGGTATCGGACTTCACGGCCTCGGCAGCAGCGCCGGCGGCAACGCTCTTGGCGTCGGCCTTGCCCTGGAAGGCATCGTTGAGCTTGGCAGCCTTTGCGGCGTTCTTGGCGGCGAGCTCCTCCTGGGAGATCTCGGCCTCCTCGGTGCACTTCTGGGCGTCGTAGGCACGGAAGAACGGATAGTACAGAACAAAGTCGACGACCAGGATAAGGGCGAGCATCACAAAGGCGAGCGGCTGAAAGCCCAAGCCCATGATGGTGCCGATGGGGCCGGGGACAGTCCAAGGCAGGGTGTACATAAAGCCGTTCATGCCCAAGGAGTCGATAAAGATCTTGAGGATCCAGATGTTGGCGATCGGGGCAAAGACGAACGGGACAAAGAAGACGGGGTTGAGCACGATGGGCGCGGCGAACAGCAGCGGCTCGTTAACGGCAAAGCACACGGGGACGATAGCGGCCTTACCGACGGCGCGCATCTCCTGGGACTTGGCCAGGAAGCAGAACATAAAGACCAGGACGAGCGTGGCGCCGGTGCCGCCCATGCAGACGACGAAGTACTGGGCACCCTGGGTCAGGACAGCGGAAGCGTGCTGGCCAGCCTGGAACGCAGCCAGGTTGTCGGTCATGTTGGCAACGAGGGCGGCTGCGATGGCAGGCTCGACGATCGAGGGACCGTGGACGCCGACGAACCAGAACAGGCTCATGGCGCCGTAGATCACAGCGAGGCCGATGTAGCCATCGGCAGCGGTGAACAGGGGCTGGAACACCTGGATGACGCCCTGGGCAAAGCAGAAGCCAAAAGCAGCACGGAAGACGATGTCAAAGACCCAAAAGACGGTGATGCAGACGGAGAAGGGGATGATGTCCTTAAAGGTCTGCGAGATGTTAGGCGGAACCTGCTCGGGCATCTTGACGGTGATGTTGCGCTTAATGAAGAACTTGTAGATGATGCCGGTCACAAACGCAGCGATGAAAGCGGTCAGCAGGCCCTTGGAACCAAGGTAGGTGGTGTTGAAACCGCTGGCAGCGTCCGTGGCGATGGTGTCGCTCGAAAGGAGCAAGAAGCCGATGATGGCCGCGCACATGCACGAGATAAAGTTGATCTGGTTGTTCTTGGGCAGATCGCGGTTCTGAGCGTCGGCGAAGTGCTTGGCCGTGGTGGCGGCGCAGGCGATGGCCAGGATGCCCATGGAGTAGTTGTAGCACTTCCACAGGGCGTTGTTGATGTCATCGGGCCAGTAGAAACCCCAGATGTTGGGGACCGAGGCTACCAGGCAGAAGATGGACGAGAAGATGATGATGGGGATGACGGAGATAAAGCCGTCGCGGATCGCCTTGAGGTACTTGTTGCGGGCGATCGCGTTGAAAAAGGGCTGGCCCTTTTCGATGATGGCGATGAGTTGCTCCATGCAATGCTCCTAAGAGTCGGTGGGTTAGCAACGATGGTAGCTTTTGGCGTTCGGTTGCCAAAATGTTGACGTTGCCATTTTGCGACACAAAAAAAGACGCGAACCGGTGGTTCCTGTGCCTGCGAACCGTCGATTCCTTATGCGTAAACGTTTGAGCCGCCCGGTGGCTCTGTGTTTGCGCAATGGCAACGTTAACATTTGGTCGACAAAAGCCGTTCGGGGAAGCAAAAATGTCGGTGAACGGTAGGTTTTGGGTGGTGAGCGTATGGTGGGGGAGGCGTTGGATATACTTGAAGGCGTTAAAAATGACTGCGCAAGGTGCCACCAATGGCATCGTTGACATAGAAAGATCGACCTATGGCCGCTGTTAAAAAATCGGTATCCGTCAAAGACGTAGCGCACCTCGCGGGCGTCTCGGAGCAGACGGTCTCGCGCACCGTGCACGATTCGCCCAGCGTGCGCCCCGAGACCAAGGAACGCGTGCGTGCCGCCATGCGCGAGCTGGGGTATCGCCCCAATTTTGCCGGTCGATCGCTGCGCCGTGGCAGGTTTAAGACCGTCGGCGTCGCCATGTTCAACATTACCGGTACCGGCAACCTCGACCGTATGGAGGGCTTTGCCGCCGCGGCCGACAAACATGGCTATGCCATCACCCTCACTAAAGTAGACGGGCATCCGTATACCCTCGAGAGCGCATCGTCACGCATGAGCGCGCTGCCGGTAGACGGTATGGTCGTGATCATGAACCGCATGCCGGCAGACTTTGGCACTTTTGAGCCGCTGCCCGGTATGCAGACGGTGCTCGTTACCATGCTGGAGCACCCGCTCTGTTCAACGGTCGATAACGACCAGTTCGATTGCTCGCGTCAAGTTGTCGAGTACTTGCTGGGGCGGGGGCACAAGACTGTGCACTTTATCTCATGCCCCGAGCGCTCGCTTTCGGGCATGCGGCGCGAGGAAGGCTGGCGTGAGACATTGCGTGCGCATGGCATTGAGCCACCGCAGCTCGTCCGTGGCGACTGGACGGCGCAGAGTGGATATGCCGCCGGCCAGGTGCTTGCGGATGATCCGACCTGCACGGCCATTTATGCCTCCAACGATGCCATGGCCTACGGCTGCATTCGCGGGCTCGAGTCGCGCGGAAAGCGCGTGCCCCAGGACGTAAGCGTGGTGGGTGTTGACGATAGTTTGGGCGATATCGTGCCCGATCGTCGCCTGACCACGGTGCGCTTTGACAACAAGCGCGTCGGCATGTGGGCGGTTGACAAGATTGCCGGCGCCGAGGGCGTTGAACCCGGTGTGGAGCACATGCTGTTTCCGGGCGTGCCCGTCGAGGGCGATACGGTGCGCGATTGGCGCTAGAGCGCGGGTCTGTTTGGGTTTCCGCTAATTGTGTTCGATATTGTTCAGATTGGTTTAAAAACCGTTCACGGGCGAAAAGTGACCGTTCATAGCTCGAAATTACGTTTTGCGCTGTTCTTTTTTGTTTGAATGTTATTGTTTCTGACATACACAACGCAGCGCGTATGCCCGGACGCGATGCTCTCCATTGGTTCATATGTGAAAGGAACGCAACATGGCAACCAAAGAAGAAATCTCGATGGTTGGATTCGAGATTGTCGCATACGCAGGTGACGCCCAGACCGATCTGCTTGCAGCGCTCGATGCTGCTCGCGAGGGTGACTTTGAGAAGGCCGAGCAGCTGCACAAGGATGCCAGCGATGCACTCATCGGTGCCCACGACACGCAGACCAAGCTGCTTTCGCAGGAGGCCGGCGGTGGCGAGATGGAGATGACCTTCATCATGGCTCACGCTCAGGACACCCTCATGACCACTATGATCCTGGAGAAGCAGACCCGCTTTACCATCGACGCCTACAAGCGCATTGCCGAGCTCGAGGCCAAGCTCGCCTAACGAGCCCTCACAACCAAGCCCCCTTCCAAAAGCTCTGCCGCTACCCGCGGCAGGGCTTTTTTGTCCTCCCCCCGCAACTCATCCCGAGATAGTCATTGGGGACGTTCTTAAACGACTAGGCATAGGAGACAGTCTTGGTGCGCTCCGTTCGTCCTGCCGTTCGGTTTTTCGCTGGGTGGGTATACTTCCATCCGCAATACAGGCCGGAATGAGGAGGTATCCAAATGCCGGACAACGGATTGATTCAAAAGAGAGACGCGCACGAGATGGCTCATGGGCGTCCTGTCCAGATAACCGAGCACACGACGGTAACAGAGCTGCAGCCCAGCCTGTCCGATGTCGTGTGCGCAAACAAAAAGCTGCAGATTGGCTTTATCGTTGCGCTTGTGGTACTGGCGCTGCTGTCGGGCTTTGTAGCTCGTCCGCATTTCGCCGATACCAAAACTTGGGACTCCACCATCGAGGTCATCGATCAAAAGAAAGGCAACGTACTGGCGCTCACGACCTCGTGCGTGGCGCTGTCTGCGGGCATTACCGCGCTGCCGGGTGATACGGGAACGCCGGTTGCCGAGCAGCTCGCACAGCTTTCAGGCAACCTTGGTATCGTGCTTGCCGTGCTATACCTGGAGAAATATTTGCTCACGATTTTGTGGTCGGTTGGCCTGGGCATCTTAATCCCGTTTGCGTTGGTGCTCTTTGCGGTGTCGCTCGGCATTCACGGGCGCTGGAGCACGAGCGCTGTCCTGCGCCGTGTGGCGACGCGCGTGCTGGTGGTTGCCGTGATCGGCATGGCGCTCGTGCCCGCGAGCGTATGGGTGTCGCAGAAGGTCGATGAAACGTATCGCGTAAGTATTGAGCAAGCTGAGCAAAAGGCTGCGGACGCTGCGGACGCGGCCGACGCCACGGACAAGTCAGCCGAGACCAGCTCAAAATCGAACAAGAAAAAATCCGAGACCACGGAGTCCAAAAACGTGCTCGAGCAGTTGACTGATGGGGCATCGAGCCTTGTTACGTCGGTGACCAGCGGCGCCAAGCAGATGACCGATGAGATCGTGCGGCAGGTGACCGATCTGATTGAAGGCGTCATCGTGATGATCGTGACTTCGTGCGTTATCCCGCTGCTGGTGCTCGTGGCGTTTCTGTGGCTGGGACACGTACTGCTGGGGATCGATATTTCCGGCCCGGCGAACTATTTGACGGGTCGTTTCTTGAGCGCTCCTTCCAAGCACGCCAAAAAGGGCGGGCAGTCTGAGTAGGCGGCAAAGCGATCTTTGGAAAACCAACCGTAAGAAGGGCGGCCGAGATGCGTTCTCGGCCGCCCTTTTTGTTTGTTGAATACGTGACAAGCCGGGCATTCCCTGAATCCAAACGGTCAGCAATCATCCGTAAACGGTATTTGTTCAAAAAAGAACAAAGATAAACAAATAGTTGTTGCAGTTACTGTTCGAATGTGTTCAAATAAACATGAACAGTGAAGAACCGCACATTCAGATGCCCGGACCTGAACGCGATTCAACACTTCCAAACAGAAACTACGCACCTGCGTATCTCTCAAGGAGGATGTCATGAGGGTTGTAATCGCTTCCGATGCCGACGGTATGTCGATGAAGGAGTCCATCAAGGAGATGCTCATCGCCGACGGTCACGAGGTCGTCGACTATTCCGAGACCCCTGCCGCGGACTTTGTCGATTCCGCGACCGCCGTTGCCAAGGACCTGCTGGAGCACAAGGATTCCCAGGGCTTCGCATTCGATAAGTACGGCGTCGGCTCCTATATGGCCGCCGTCAAGATCAAGGGCATGGTCGTTGCCAACATTTCCGACGAGCGTTCCGCCTACATGACCCGCGAGCACAACGGTTCGCGCATGGTCACCATGGGCCCGGGCGTTGTGGGCACCGAGGTCGCCAAGAAGATCGCCCGCGAGTTCCTGCGCGCCCAGTACGCCGGCGGCCGTCACCAGATCCGTGTCGACATGCTCAATAAGATGGCCTAACGAGAGCCACCGAGAACTCGAACTTCTACCTCAACTTGTGAATTCAGACGAAAGGACGTTCTGATGAAGAAGACCATCGCAATCGGTTGCGACCATATCGTTACGGACGAGAAGATCTATCTGGCCGACCGCCTGGAGCAGGCTGGCTACAAGGTGCTCGACTGCGGCACCTACAGCCACACCCGTACGCACTATCCCATCTACGGTAAGGCCGTGGGCGAGGCTGTTGCCAGCGGCAAGGCCGACTTTGGCGTGGCCCTGTGCGGCACCGGCATCGGCATCACCAACGCCGTCAACAAGGTTCCCGGCGCCCGCTGCGCCCTGGTCCGCGACATGACCTCTGCCCTGTATGCCCGTCGCGAGCTCAACGCCAACATCGTGGGCTTTGGCGGCAAGATCACCGGCGAGTTCCTGATGGCCGATATCATGCTTGCCTTCCTTGAGGAGCCCTACGAGAAGACTCCCGAGCACGATGCCCTGATCGCCAAGATCGATGCCTGCAATAAGGCCGACGCCGAGGCTCAGGCTGACCCGCACTTCTTTGACGAGTTCCTGGAGAAGTGGGACCGCGGCGAATACCATGATTAGCGGGTATCCGGCGTAATTAACTAGTCCGTTGACGGCTCGCGTTTCTGTGAGGGGGCGCGGGCCGGTTTTCTATCAGCCCTATTGACTTGGCGGGCTGTCGTAAGAAAGGGAAGGCTCCTATGGAGTTTGTTCTTGATAACGGTTCTATCCGCGTAGCACTGAGCACGGCGGGCGGGTCGTTCACTTCTATTGCGGCCAACGGCCGTGAGTACCTGTGGCAGGGTGACCCGGCGGTCTGGTCGGGCCAGGCACCCATTTGTTTCCCGATCTGCGGCGGCCTTCGCGACGGTCACGCAATGACCATGGGCGGCCGCGAGGTTAAGCTTGCCCGTCACGGCTTTGCTCGCAAACAGGAGTGGAAGCTCGAGGAGCAGAGCGACAACATGGTCGCGCTGAGCCTAAGTTCTGCCGACCATGCCGAGTTGCTCGAGCAGTACCCGTATCCGTTTAAGATCGTTGCTCGTTACACGATCGATGCGGAAAAGGTGGCCGTGTCGTACGAGGTGACCAATGAGGGCACCGAGGACATGCCGTTCTTTTTGGGCGGTCACCCTGGCTTTAAGTGCCCGCTTGACGAGGGCGAGTCCTATGACGACTACGAGCTCCGTTTTTGAGCAGCGCGAGGCCGCCGAGCTCTGTACTGCCGTTCCCTCGACGGGCCTGATTGATGTTGAGCATCGCAGCAAGAACCCGATGGTTGGCCATGACCTGCCGCTGACCCACGAACTCTTCGACTTCGCGGAGACCATCTTTGACGTGCTCGAGAGCCGCGTGGTTACGCTGACCAAGAAGACCGAGGACAAGGGCGTGCGCCTGACGTTCCCCGATATGCCGTACCTGATTGTGTGGAGCAAGCCCGAGGGTGACTTTGTGGCCGTGGAACCGTGGGGCGGCCTGTCCACCTGCTCCGACGAGGACGATATCCTGGAGCACAAGCGCGGCTGCCTGGTGGCTAAGCCGGGGGAGACCGTTACCCGCGGCTTTGAGATCGAGATCCTTTAACGAGCTGTCGTATGTTTGGGGCCGCGCGTGTCGTGCCCCGGAAACAGGAGTTCAATATGATTCTGACCGTTACCATGAACCCGTCGATTGATACGCGCTATCAGCTCGACAAGCTGATCATCGACGATGTTAACCGTGTGACGCCCGAAAAGACCGCTGGCGGCAAGGGCCTCAACGTGAGCCGCGTGCTGCTGCAGCTGGGCGACGACGTGCTCGCGACCGGTCTGCTCGGCGGCCACATGGGTGCCTATATGGCCGAGCTCATGGATGCCGATGGCGTCAAGAATGACTTTGTGCCCATCGCCGGTGAGACGCGCATTTGCCTGAATATCCTGCACGAGGGTAATCAGACCGAGCTGCTGGAGAGCGGCCCGCAGATCGCCCCGGCCGAGCTCGAGGCCTTTACGGCCAAGTTTGCCGAGCTTGCAGCGAAGGCGGACGTTGTGACGCTTTCGGGCTCGCTGCCGCGTGGTGTCGATGCCGGCTATTATGCCGAGCTCGTTAAGATCGCCGAAGAGGCGGGCGCCAAGGTGCTGCTCGACACCTCGGGTGCATCGCTGGAGGCCGCGCTGGAGTCCGACGCTAAGCCTGAGCTCGTAAAGCCCAACCTGACCGAGATTAACGGCCTGCTGGGTACGTCCTTTACGACCGATGATGTCGATGCCCTGCGCGAGGCGCTTGCCGCCGATGGCCGCTTTGCCGGTATTCCCTGGGTTGTCGTCTCGATGGGCGCTGCCGGTTCGGTGGGTTTCCATGAGGGTCGCGCGTTCCGCGCCAAGACGCCGCGACTTGCGGCTGTGAATGCGACGGGTTCCGGTGACTCGACCATCGCCGGCTTTGCGCATGCCATTGCTGTCGGCGCCGACGACGTCACGGTGCTCAAGACCGCCAATACCTGCGGCAAGCTCAACGCCATGGATCCCAAGACCGGCCACCTGGTCATGGACCGCTGGGACGAGATCTACAACAGCGTTGAAGTAACGGAGCTGTAGGGTTACGCGGTTTTACCAAACCGCGTAACGGCTCGACGCTGCGCGGGCCGCATTTGGACAATCTGACGTTCAACTTCAAGGGCGCGACCAGAAGGTCAGCGCCCTTTCGTTTCACGTCACCTTGTCTCAAATGCGGCCCGCTCGCTGCCGTTGCCAAAACATCGGCGTTGCCTTGCTTCGGGAATGCGGCAGATAGGGACGTTCCTTTTTTGCCGGCAGTTTGGGACATTCCTTACGGGGCACCCCCTCCACAGCGCCTATGCCAGCTTGTCGATTTGCCCAATCTCCCAGAGCGGAATGTTGACGAGCGTGCCCTCGTCTCTATATGCCGCTAACGATGTTCTCACGCAGCGCCCGAGTTTGAACTTCTCGCAGGCAGTCCTCAGGCTCTTTGCTTTGAGATTCTCTGCCGCCTTGACCTCGAGCGGAAGCACGGTCCCCGCATGGTCGATGGCAAAGTCAGTCTCTGCATTGCCGGAGGAGGATGACCAATACGCGGGAGTTTTGCCTTGGAGCAAAAGCTCCTGTGCGACGTATTGCTCGGTCAGCGAGCCTTTGAACTCCGTAAAAACAGCGGGCCCGTTCAGAACAATGGCTGGCGTGAGGCCGGAGAGTGCTCCGAGGATGCCGGTGTCGATGCAGAACAGCTTGAAGCCCGAGAGATCCTCGTAGCTTGTGAGCGGTGCTCTTAGGGCGGAAACACGTGGTACCTTATGAACGATTCCATAGTCCATGAGCCACTGGAGGCTTTCCTCAAAATCGCGTGCGCGCGCCCCGGGACGAAGCGCGCCGTAGACGAACTTCTTGTTTTCCTTTGCGAGCTGGCCGGGAAGGGATTTCCAAACCAGCCTCATGCGCTCGACGACGCGGGCTGGCGCATGCTTGCCAAAATCGGATTCATAAGCTTCGATGATTTGCTGCTGAAGCCTGCGGGCTTCGATGAAATCGTGGGAGGCGGCGAAAGCGGAGACAACTTCTGGCATGCCGCCGACAACGAGGTATTCCTTGAGCAGGCGCTCGAGCTTTTCGGAAACGTTTGCCAGCAGGTCAATGTCTGCGGCAAGGATGGCATCTGCGAGCGGATCGCCATCGACGGCACGAATGAACTCGACAAACCCCATGGGGCCGCATGTTGAGCTGGTCGATCTTGCCGACGGGGAACGACTCGTTTTCGCGTCGGAGCGCGAGACCCCCATATAGGAGCCGGCTGCCACGATATGGTATTCCGGCGCCAGTTCGTTGAAGTATTTGAGCGAGGTGATGCCACGCGGTGCCTCTTGGATTTCGTCGAAGATGATGAGCGTGTCTGTCGGCGTTATGGTCTGGCCGCGCAGGAGCTCTATCTGGGAGATGATGCGTTTGGGGTCAAGGCTTCCGTCGAACAGCGAACGTGCGCCCGGTTCGAGCATAAAGTCAAAACGGATGACGTTTTGATACTGCTGGCCTGCGAATTCGTTGAGAAGCCAGGTTTTTCCCGTCTGGCGGGCCCCCTTAAGCAGGAGGGGCTTGCGGTTTGCCCTAGATTTCCAAGCGATGAGTTCGTCCATTAGCTGTCGCTGCATACTGCCTCCTAACGATCATGGTTAGTATAAGACCGTTTTGGTCTTTCCATCGAAAAATGTGGGAGTAAACCACGTTTTTCCATCGAATAATGTGTGAGGCAACCACGTTTTTCAATCGAATAATGTAGGGGTTTAGGTCGGCACCTGGGGACGTTCCTTCTCTGCCAGCAGTTTGGAACACTCCTTGTTTTGGTGCAAATTAGCTACCCTTGCATCAGAAAACGGCGCCCGTCGGCGATGTTGCCGGCGGGTGCCGTTGTCGTAGATGGCTATGTCGTGCGGGCTGCCGGTGAGCGTCCGGGCCCGTGCTCTATAGCGAGTTGATGAAGCGCTGCTGGGCGGCGCGGCCGGCTTCGTCCCACTTAAAGACGCCGGCGTTGTCGAGCACGTGGCCAAACACCACGCCGACCTCCTCGTGCAGGATATCGATGGCGTTGTCGGCCGTAAGCTCGTCGGCGCGGCGGGCAAAGACGTCCTCAGCCCATGCGGCGTGGCTGCGGCAAAGATCATCGCCCTCGAGCGCACCGGCAAGGTCGTAGCTGGCATCGACTTTGGCTGCCAGCAGATGCTCACGGACAGCGCCAAGCTCGGGAACCAGGCGCGGCGGCAGAATGGCCAGGCCCATGACCTCGATCAGGCCGATGTTCTCCTTCTTAATGTGGTGGTACTCGGCATGCGGATGGAAAACGCCCAGCGGATGCTCGTCGGTCGTGATATTGCAGCGAAGCGCCAGGTAGGCCTCGTAAATCTCGCCGCCGGCATTGCCGCGGGAATCGACGCGGCGGATGACGGGCGTCACGGTGTTGTGGGCCACGCCGTCGGCCGTGTGCGCGATGACGCCCACCGACTCATCGGTCCACTCGCGCCAGGCGAGGATAATCTTCTCGGCGGCGTCGAGCAGCTGGGCGCGGTCGTGCGAGCGCAGTCGCAGCACCGAAAGTGGCCACTGCAACACGGTACCGCTGACCTGGTCAAAACCGGGCACGCTAAACTGCGAGACCTCAGCGGCATGCATCATGGGGAACTCGTGCGCGCCGCCCTGGAAGTGGTCGTGCGACAGAATCGAGCCGCCCACGATGGGCAGGTCGGCGTTGGAGCCAATAAAGTAGTGCGGGAACAGGTCGACAAAGTCGAGCAGGCAGGTCAGCCCCTTGCGGTCGACGTGCATCGGACGATGCTCGGAGCTCATGGCAATGCAGTGCTCGTTAAAGTACGCGTACGGGCTGTATTGGAAGCCCCAGCGCTCGCCGTCGAGCTTAATGGGGATAACGCGCAGATTCTGGCGGGCGGGATGGGCGCCGCCGTCGGCTGCAGCGGAGCGTCCGGGATAGCCCTCGTTTTCGATGCAGAGCTGGCAGGCGGGATACTTCTCGCCCGTGTTTTGGCGGCGCCGGCCGCGGCAATATCGCGCGGTCCTTTTCGGGCTTTGACAGGTTGATGGTAATCTCGAGGTCGCCCCAGTTGGTGGGGGTGCTCCATTTGATGTTGCGCGCGATGGCGGCACGGCGCACGTAGCCGGCGTCGCAGCACAGGCCGTAGAACCAGTCGGTCGCGGCGCGGGGCTCGTTGACGCCCATGCGTCCGTTGAACTCCTCGTTTACAACCGAAGGCCTTGGCATGAGCGCGCCCATGATGCGCATGGCGATGCGGTCGCGGCCCGATGCCGTGTCCTCGGCGGCGCCGTTGGCAACAGTCGCCTCGGCAAGCGCGGTAAGTGTGCCTTCAAGGTCAAAGTCGGGGAGCGTATCGGGGTGTAAGAGCGATAGTTTCTCGGTCTGCAGCGCCCAGGTCATGTCGAGCGCCGGGCCCGTAGCACCGATGCACTCCAGAATGGTGTTGTAGGCCCAGATGCGGTCGTCCTGTCCGATCATCGATCGGTGAATAGCGTACTCGATGAGGCCCTGCACAGCCTTGCGCACGTCAGTCATTACAGCCATGCCGCGTAAGCCCCCTTGTCAGAAATTGCGTAGTGGCGGGCAGAGCCCTCGCCCAGCCAGCCGTTCATCTTGGCGATGAAGGTGTCGACCAGGTCGAGCGGCACGAAGGCCTGGATGGTGCCACCAAAGCCGCCACCGTGGATACGAACGGCGCCGCGGCCGTCGAGCACGTGCTCGGCCAGCGCCAGGGCATACATCGAAGGCTGCTCGGAGCCCAGCTTGGCAACGACATTCTGCAGGTACATGGCAGAGCTGGCGCCGGACTCGCGCGTCAGGACCAGGAACTGATCGATGTCGCCGGCGTTCAGGGCAGCCCAGCGCTTGTCGACCAGGCCGTTTTCGTACCAGTAGTGAACGGCGCGCAGGCAGGCGCGGTCGCCCAGCTTGGCGCGCAGCTCGGGGAGCTTGGCGTCAAAGTCCGCCACGTTTACCTCGCACAGGCGTGCCTTGCCAAACTCGGCAGCGACGTCCTGCATCTCGCGCGGAACGGCGGCGTAGTCGTCGGTGGCGGCCACGTGGTCGGCACCGACCTTAACGAGCACGAGCGCATAACCGTGATCCTCAAAGTTGAGCTCGAGCTTCTGGGTTTAGGTTGAGCCTGGTCCTCAAAGTCCATGTAGGCGAGGCCGCCCAGGCACACAGCGGCCTGGTCCATCAGACCGCAGGGCTTGCCGTAATAGTTGTTCTCGGTGCGCTGGCTCATCTGGGCGAGCGCGACGGGCTCGATGGCGGGTGCGTCCCAGAGCGTCTCCATGGCGCGACCGTATGCCGCCTCGACAGCAGCGGAGCTCGAAAGACCGCCGCCCGAGGGGACGGAGCAGGTGAAGGCAAAGTCGAAGCCCTGGGGCTCAACGCCCAGAGAGGCGATTTCGTGGGCCATGCCGCGGACGAGGCTTGCGGACGTGCCCTTCTCGGACGCTTGAATATCCAGCGTATCGAGCGTGATATCAAAGGTGGGGTAGCCCTCGTCGGCGACGCGAATCTTGTTGGTGTCGGTCGCTACGGCAATGCCGTCAACGGCGACATCGAGCGAGCCGGCGATGACGTGGCCGCCCTCGTGGTCGGTGTGGTTGCCACTGATCTCGGAACGGCCGGGCGCGTGCACATAGAGCACCTGGCGGTCGCCGATGGGGCCAAACTCCTCCTCAAACAGTTTGGTGAGCGTGGCGAATGTCTTTTCGTCGGGAGTGGTCATGGGAGTCCTTTCCTTGGCGCGTACGGGTAAGTTTTGCGCCGTTATGAGTACGTTAACAACTTAAAGCGGCATGAACCAAGTGTTCACGATGCCGCACGTTACGGGCTATGTTAACGTACTCATAACACAACTCTTGTCACTTTTTGAGAATCTGGTAATCGGTAGAAATTCAGCCGTGAACGGTATTGCCGTATGGACTTATAAAGCAAAAGAGATGCGGATTGAAAAAGTAGAGTACGTTAACATGCGTCCGACGATAACGGGCCTCGGCGCGGGCTAAACTCCTGCCCGGGCCGGCATTCACGCTATTCAGATCTCGCAAGGGTGAAGGTGATCCTGTGGCAAGGCGTCCGTCCAACGATACAGGTACGCGTCCGGTCTCCATGGCCGACGTCGCCCGCGCTGCCGGTGTTTCGCAGCAGACGGTTTCGCGCGTCGCCAACGGCTTGCCCAACGTTAACGAGCAGACGCGCCAGCGCGTGCAGTCCGCTATGCAAGAGCTCGGCTTTCGTCCGAGTTATGCCGGTCGCTCGCTGCGCGACGGTCGATACCATTCGGTCGGCCTGTGCGTCAACGATGTCACCAAGTTTGGCAACCTCTCAATGATCGACGGCATCGCCAGCGCTGCTCGCGAGCATAATTGCGCTATCACGCTGGTCGAGATGTCCAAGACCGAGGAGTTTTCGCTTGCCGAGGCCACACGTCGTATGGCCGCATTGCCGGTGGACGGCATCATCATCGGCATGAGCCGCATGGCGCCCGATTTTGAGACGTTTGGTCCACTGCCGGGCATTGGCACGGTTATCGTCACCATGTACGCGCACCCGCGGGTGACCACGGTCGACTCCGATCATTACGGCTGCTCGCTCTTGCTTATGGATCACCTGTTTGAGCTGGGGCACGAGCAGATTCGCTATATTGGCGGCCCGTCGTTCTCGGTCGACGAACAATTTCGTCGCGCCGGTTGGCAGGATGCGCTCGAGCGTAAACACATCGAGCCGGCGGAGCCGCTCGAGGGCGACTGGTCTGCCAACAGCGGCTACGAGGCCGGCAGGCACCTGGCCGAGCACGATCACACCATGACGGCGATTTACGCGGCAAACGACCAGATGGCAAACGGCGCAATTGCGGCGCTGCGCGATAGCGGCCTGCGTGTGCCCGAGGACGTGAGCGTGGTGGGCGTCGACGATTCACTCGATGATTTTGTGGCACACAACGAGCTCACGACCGTTCGATTCGATTTGCATCAGCGTGGACGCGAGGTGTTCGAGCACGCGGTTCCCAAGGCGGGGGCAACGGACAAAACCGTTGCCATTCGTATTCCCGGCCAGCTTATCGTTCGACATACCACGGCAGCTCCGCGCACATAGTTTTTGCAGGTCAATGGCGATATATTCCGCCTCAATAACAATCGATAAGGATGCTGGCAGATAGCCGTGGCTATGAAGAAGAGTGCTATGATAGACGGGCTCTTTTGTCTATCTAGGAGGCTTTGCCTGATGGAGATCACCAAGGATATCCGCTACATTGGCGTCAACGATCACGACATCGACCTGTTCGAGGGCCAGTACGATGTGTCCGAGAACGGTATGGCATACAACAGCTACGTTATCTTGGGCGAAAAGATCGCTGTCGCCGATTCAGTCGACGGCGGTTTTGTTGACGAGTGGCTCGGCAACCTCGAGGCCGTGCTCGATGGCCGCACGCCCGACTACCTGATCGTCCATCACATGGAGCCCGATCACTCCGCCGGCATCGCCGCCTTTATGGAGCGCTATCCCCAGGTGCAGATTGTTGCCAGCATGGGCGCCTTCCGTATGATGGTCAACTACTTTGGCACCGACTTCCCCGAGCGCAAGATGGTCGTCAAAGATGGCGACGTGCTCGACCTGGGCGGCCACAGCCTAACCTTTGTCGGTGCCCCCAATGTTCACTGGCCCGAGGTGCTCTTCTCCTACGAGTCCACCGACAAGGTGCTCTTTAGTGCCGACGGTTTTGGCAAGTTTGGCGCCAACGACATCGAGGATCCCGAGGGCTGGGCTTGCGAAGCGCGTCGTTACTACTTTGGCATCGTCGGTAAGTTCGGCAAGTTCGTGCAGGCCGTGCTTAAGAAGGCTGCCGACCTGGACATCCAGATCATCTGCCCGCTCCACGGCCCCGTGCTGACCGAGAACCTGGGCTACTACCTCGACACCTATAACACCTGGTCGAGCTATCAGCCCGAGGACGAGGGCATCACGATCGCCTATGCGAGCGTGTATGGCCATCTGAAGGCTGCCGTCGAGGAGCTCGCATCTGCGCTCGAGGCTCGCGGCCAGAAGGTCTCCGTCTTTGACCTGGCTCGCGACGACATGGCCGAGGCCGTTGAGGATGCGTTCCGCTACGACCGTCTGGTACTCGCCTCCATTACCTATCAGGGCGAGATCTTCCCGTGCATGAGCACCTTCATCCATACGCTCGCCGAGCACGCCTACCAGAACCGTACGGTGGCGCTCGTCGAGGCCGGCTCTTGGGCACCCGCGGCTGCCAAGGTTATGACCAAGGAGCTCGAGGGCATGAAGGACATCACCCTGACGAAGAACAAAGTGACCGTCCTGGGTTCGCTCAACGACGCCTCGCGCGCTCAGATCGAGGCCCTCGCCGACGAGCTTTCCAAGTAGCGATATTTCGCTTTTGACGTTCAACCACCACAAAGGGGACAGGCACCTTTGTGGTGGTTTTTGTTTAAGCGCCAGCGATGAGGAGATTTGGGCGGGCGTCGTCGACGATCTCGGCGATTGAGGTGGCAACGGCATGATCGGGGTCACGGTCCATCACGATGGTGTCGACATCTGCCAGCTCGGCAAAGCGGTACATGCCGCGTCCGTTAACCTTGCTGGCGTCCATGAGGGCGACGCTTTGATGGGCTGCGGCGATCATAGCCGTTTTGGTCTCGGCCATTTGGGGAAAGTCGGTCGTAAAGCCGCAGCGGGGGACAAAAGCGCCGGGGCACATGACGGCCAGATCGGCGTGGACCATTTGGAGCGCCTGCATGGTAAGTGGACCGTACAGATAGCGATGACCTTTGCGCAGTGCCCCACCCAGCATGACGACATCGACCGAGGGCATGCTCTCGTCGATGTAATCGGCGATGGTAATGTCGGCCGTGATGACGGTGATGCCGTCGCGCTGATCGAGGAGCCGGACGAACTCGAGCGCCGTGGTGCCCGAGTCGACGAGCAGCGTGTCGCCGTCATTGACGAGCTCGATGGCGCTTTGCGCGATGGCCTGCTTGGCGGCGACATTGACGTTGATGCGGCGATCCTGGGTGGATACGGTCAGTCGCTTCTGGAGAGACACGGCGCCACCATGCGTGCGGCGCAACTTGCCGGACTCGGCGAGCGCGTCCAGGTCGGCGCGGGCGGTAACGGAGGACACGCCAAAGGTCTGGGCGATTTCTGCCACTTGCACCGAGGCGTTATGCTCGAGCATCTCCATGATGGCGGAACGACGCTCATCGGCGAAAGCTCGGGTTGTTGCGTGGGCCATAGCTGCTCCATTCTCGGCTAAATTTGTAGGAATTGTGTTGAGTCTATTTTCGTTCATTTTCTTTTTGAGTAAGAAAACGCCTTTCGATTACTTATCTTTTCTATAAAAGAAAGACGCTGAACGCCCAAAATTCAATATCGAATACGCCCACTCGGCTCCAATTCCTTCCGTTTACTTTTCAAAAACGACTGTATTGACCTGCATGGGCTCAATATCTCGCGCGTGTAAAGCCGCTGAATTTCATACAATGAGCGCAGTAAAACGCAAGGTAAAACGCCTTGTGAACAACTACGCCCGATGTCCAGATGCGGGCGAGGGAGAGGAGCAAACGCTCATGGCACTTGTTACCACCGAAAAGATGCTCAAGGACGCTCAGGCCGGCCACTACGCCGTCGGCGCGTTCAACGTCGAGAACCTCGAGTTTGTTATGGCCGTTCTGGCCGCTGCCGAGGAGACCAAGTCCCCCGTCATCATGCAGACCACCCCGGGCACCATCAAGACCGCTGGTCTGGACTACTTCTACGGCATGGTCAAGGCTGCCGCCGAGCGCGCTTCCGTGCCCGTCGCCCTGCACCTCGATCATGGCGATGGCTATGACCGCTGCATGCAGGCTTTCCGCACTGGCTACACCTCTGTCATGATCGACGGTTCGCACGAGTCCTTCGAGGACAACATCGCCCTGACCAAGTCCGTCGCCGACGCTGGCCGCGCCATGGGCGTGCCCGTCGAGGCCGAGCTCGGCAAGGTTGGCGGCAAGGAGGACGACGGTCCCGCGGTTGAGGGCGAGAGCCCCTACACCGATCCGGCCGAGGCCAAGGAGTTCGTCGAGCGCACTGGCTGCACCTCGCTGGCCATTGGCGTTGGCACCAGCCACGGCGTGTACACGAGCGATCCGCACATCGAGCAGTCCGTGGTCAAGGCCATCCGCGACGCCGTCGACGTGCCGCTGGTTCTGCACGGCACCTCCGGTGTGCCCGATGAGCAGGTTGCCGAGGCTGTGAAGAACGGCATCTGCAAGGTTAACTACGCCACTGAGCTGCGTCAGGCCTACACCAAGGGCTTCATGGCCTACATGGCCGAGAACCCCGCCTGCTTCGATCCTAAGAAGCCGGCCAAGGAGGGTATGCGTGAGATCACCGAGCTGGTTAAGATCCGCATGACCAACCTCAACTCTGTGGGCAAAGCAGAGTAACAGCAAGGGTACTCTGATCCCACCGGGCCGTCCGGAAACGGAAAAGGGCCTATCTCTCAGAACGTCCTCGGACATGTCGGAAGCCCCGCTGCGCGCTACGCGCTGCGGGGCTTCCTCCGTCCTGCGGAATGTTCTGAGAGATAGGCCCTTTTCCGTTTCCGGACGGCCCTGCTCAATCGCCCTTGTGGCGTTGGGGCGGAAATGGGTGGGGCGTCAGGGCTTCTTTGTTGATGAGGGGTTAGTATGCCC
>ENA-OPYU01000002-OPYU01000002.1-human-gut-metagenome-genome-assembly--contig:-NODE-2-length-89403-cov-5.273287_pt1 | contig 89403 bp, 99 predicted proteins | sample MGYA00242637_ERZ504482 | MGnify/ENA primary metagenome ERZ504482 (study PRJEB26092, sample SAMD00036237) | human gut metagenome | host: Homo sapiens | study: EMG produced TPA metagenomics assembly of the... | reverse complement strand
AAATACCGGCGGCAACTCCCGCCTGTACACCTAGTGGTGCATTTTCTATTACTAACGCTTCATTGGGTTTGAAGCCGCCTTTCTTTAGGGCTATCAGATACGGTTCCGGATTTGGTTTCCCATATTTCACATCAAAGGCGGTAACCATTAAGTCTGCTTGGAAGATGCCCGGAAAATTATGATTTAACCGGTCTAATAACGAAGTTTGTCCCGAACCGGTCACTACCATCGGAGTCAGTCCTTCGCTCTTTATTTTAGTCAATACTTCCAGTGCGCCGGGCATTCGTTCTGCTTTGGGGCATTTGTTGAATTCTTCAGTTTTGGCTTGGTAGATGGCTTTTATTTCTTCTTCTGTAGCATCATGCCCACGCTCCCGGCGACTTACTATATTGATCGTAGATGCACCGGTACGCCCTTCGTGCATATAAGCTTCTTCTCGGCTGAGGCCGAAACCGAAGCGTTTCATTATTTTATGCCATGCTTCAGCATGGTTGGGCATGGAGTCGAACAGCACTCCGTCCATATCGAATAATACGGCTTTCAGGTCGATGGATTCGTATCCATGAGCATGAAGATAGTTATTTATCGCTTCTTTAAACATAGAATAAATGTATAATTATTACTTCCAACGGTTGTGACCGTTGGATTGGAACAAAGTGAAGAATCTGCAAGCACTTGGTGGATGCTTTCAGATTCTTCACTGTCATTCAGAATGACATTGATAAATGGCATTCTTTATAGGTTCTTGACGATTATAATCTAGCTTGGATGGCTTTAGACTCTTCTTCGTATCCCGGTTTGTTCAACAAAGCAAACATATTTTTCTTGTATGCTTCCACGCCCGGTTGGTTGAACGGATTTACTCCCAGCAAATAACCGCTGATACCACAAGCTTTTTCAAAGAAATAGATGATTTCTCCCAGATAGTATTCATTCAGCTCGGGCACAATCAGTCGCATATTGGGTACACCACCGTCAACGTGTGCCAGCTGAGTTCCCAGTTCTGCCATCTTGTTCACTTCGTCCACACGCTTTCCTGCCAGGAAATTCAAGCCATCCAAATTTTCGCTGTCCGAAGGAACTTGAAGTGTATGTTCCGGCTTTTCGATAGAGATAACTGTTTCGAAGATAGTACGTTCACCTTCCTGAATCCACTGTCCCATAGAATGGAGGTCGGTAGAGAAGTCGACGGCAGACGGATAAATACCTTTACCGTCCTTGCCTTCGGATTCACCGTACAATTGTTTCCACCATTCGTTCATATAGTGCAGTTTGGGATTGAAGTTTACCAAAATCTCAATCTTCTTGCCGTTTTTATACAATTCATTGCGGGTAGCGGCATAAACGGCAGCAGGGTTTTCGGCAAACGGAGTAGCCGGCCCACATACTGTTTCCATTGTGCGTGCGCCTTCCACTAATTTTTCGATGTCGAAACCTGCCACTGCGATAGGCAACAAACCTACCGGAGTCAAGACAGAGAAACGGCCACCTACATTATCGGGGATAATGAAAGTCTGATATCCTTCTTTATCTGCTGTAACACGTGCAGCACCTTTCTTGGCATCTGTAACGGCAACAATCACTTTCTTCGCCATTTCCTTTCCAAGCTGGTCTTCACACTGTTTTTTCAGCAAACGGAAAGCCAAAGCGGTTTCCGTAGTAGTACCAGATTTGGAAATATTAATTACACCGAACTTTTTACCTTTCAGGTATTCAGTTAATTCGAACAAATAATCTTCGCCGATATTGTGGCCTGCAAATACGATGACGGGTCCGTCTTGTTTTGCTTTCAACCATTGGAAACTATTGGATAAAGCTTCGATTACGGCCCGTGCTCCCAGATAGCTTCCACCGATACCTGCTACTACTACTACTTCACAGTTGTCGCGCAGAACCTGGGCAGTAGCTTTCAAGTCAGCCAAATGTTCGGCTGTTATAGACGATGGCAAGTGCAACCAACCCAAGAAGTCATTACCTTTACCTGTACCGTTTTCCAATGTTTCCATGCAGGCTTTCACCTGAGGTTCGTAAGCAGCGATTGTTTCCTTAGAAGCAAAACCGGCTACTTTGTCGATGTTTAAACTAATATTCTTCATTGTATCTGATATTTTATCTGAATGAATCAGTTAATAATTTAATCTCAATCATGGGCGAGATGCGCTCATATAAAATATTATATACGGCATCTACGATAGGCATGTTCACGTGCAAGTGCTTGTTTAACTCCTTGATACATTTCGTTCCGTAGTATCCTTCGGCAATCATTTCCATTTCTATCTGTGCGCTTTTTACGGAATAACCTTTACCAATCATGGTTCCGAATACGCGGTTCCGGCTGAAATTGGAATAAGACGTTACCAACAGGTCACCCAGATAGGCGGAATCGTCAATAGAACGTTCTACGGGATGTACGGTATTCAGGAAGCGGTTCATTTCCTGAATGGCATTCGATATTAATACGGCCTGGAAGTTGTCTCCATATTTCAGACCGCTGCAAATTCCGGCGGCGATGGCATAAATATTCTTCAACACAGAAGCATATTCTATACCTGCCACATCCGGGCTTACAGAAGTTTTTATATAATGTCCGGCCAGTTGGCGGGCAAATATTTTCGCCTTGTCAATGTCTTTACATCCGATAGTAAGGTAAGAAAGACGCTCCAAGGCTACTTCCTCTGCATGGCACGGACCGGCGATGACGGCTATATTCTCTTCGGGAACACCGTATACCTGGTGAAAATAATCGGAAACAATCAGGTTCTCGTCAGGGACAATACCTTTGATAGCAGTGACAATGAACTTGTCCTTTATTTTGGTTTTCAGCTTTTTCAGGTGGCTTTTCAGATAAGGAGAGGGGGTAACAAATATCAGAGTATCCGATTCCTTTACCACCTTGTTAATATCTGATGAAAAGTTGATGTTCTTTATTTCAAAGCGCACACTTGTCAGATAAGCCGGATTATGTCCCAAACGCTTGAATTCTTCAATTCGGTCATCGCGGCGCATATACCAGTTGATTGATTCAGCCTGAGCCAAGACTATTTTTGCAATAGCCGTGGCCCAGCTACCACCACCCATTATCGCTATTTTACCGGGCAATTTCATGCTTATTATTTATGATGGATAATTGACAATTGGAATAATTCTCAATCTTTAAATTCTCAATTCTCAATTTTCGCAATCCATCCGGCAACTTCGTCCACCGTAGGATTGGTCAGTTCCAATTTATATTTTTTGTTGATTCCGCAAATGTCCATATGCAACTTCTGCGGATTCACTTCTTTCATATCGCTCACCAGGTTATAGCCTGCTTTCTGAATGACAGGAACCCAGTCTTCTGAAATTCCCAATTCCATAAATTTGGCAGGAGTGTCTTTCGGAGTAACCTTTTCGGGACGCATCTGGGGGAAGAACAATACTTCCTGAATGGTAGACTGCCCGGTCATCAGCATCGTCAGACGGTCCATACCGATACCCATCCCCGAAGTGGGGGGCATACCATATTCCAACGCACGGACAAAGTCCTTGTCAATAATCATCGCTTCGTCATCTCCCTTTTCGCTCAGTCTCATTTGTTCTTCGAAGCGTTCCAACTGATCAATAGGGTCATTCAGTTCAGAGTATGCGTTACACAGTTCCTTGCCGTTTACCATCAGTTCGAAGCGCTCTGTCAAATCCGGATTGCTGCGGTGTATTTTTGTCAGCGGAGACATTTCTTTCGGATAGTCGGTGATGAAAGTAGGCTGGATGTAAGTACCTTCACAGAATTCTCCGAAGATTTCATCAATCAGCTTGCCTTTACCCATTGTATCGTCAATTTCCATGTTCAGTTTCTGACAAACTTCGCGTATCTGTTCTTCGTTCATGCCTGTCAGGTCATAGCCGGTGTGTTCCTTGATGGAATCCAGCATAGTGACACGCTTGTACGGGGCTTTGAAATCAATAATGTTGTCGCCTACCTTTACCTGAGTGGTTCCATTTACATCCAGACAGATTTTTTCAATCATCTTTTCTGTAAACTCCATCATCCAGTTATAGTCCTTGTAGGCAACATATATTTCCATGCAGGTGAATTCCGGATTGTGTGTGCGGTCCATTCCTTCGTTACGGAAGTTCTTGCCTATTTCATACACACCTTCGAAACCACCTACGATAAGTCTTTTCAAGTACAATTCGCTGGCGATGCGCATATACAGCGGCATGTCCAGTGCGTTGTGATGAGTAATGAACGGACGTGCGGCTGCTCCGCCGGCAATGGATTGCAGAATCGGAGTTTCCACTTCCATATAACCTTTTGAGTTGAAATATTCACGCATAGAGCTGAATACCTTGCTGCGTTTGATGAAGATGTCTTTTATCTCCTCGTTTACGGCTAAATCCACATAACGCTGGCGGTAACGCAGTTCGGGATCTTCAAACTTATCGTAAGCGACCCCATCCTTATATTTTACAATAGGAAGTGGTTTGATAGACTTGGACAGTACGGTCAGTTTTTTAGCGTGGATACTGATTTCACCCATCTGGGTTCTGAATACGAATCCTTCTATACCGACGAAGTCACCAAGGTCCAGCAGACGTTTGAACACTGTGTTGTACAATTCTTTATTTTCATCCGGACAGATGTCGTCACGAGTGATATATACCTGGATACGGCCTTTTGAGTCTTGTAATTCGATGAATGAAGCTTTACCCATCACACGGCGGCTCATCATACGTCCGGCTACCGATACTTTGCGAGGTTCCTCATCATCTTTGAACTCAGCTTTTATATCTGTAGAAAATGCATTGGTTACATACTCAGCTGCGGGGTATGGCTCGATGCCCATAGCGCGCAATTCATTCAGACTGTTTCGTCTGATAATCTCCTGTTCACTTAGTTCTAATACGTTCATCCTGTTAAAACATTAACTCAATTTGTTGGCAAAAATACGAAAGATTTTGCAAAGTACCTCATTAAGACGTGTTTTTATTTCGATAAAGCCTGTTCTTGAGCCAGTTCGCATACCATAGATATCATGAACAGTACACCGATTGCACCGCAAGCAATAATTAAGGCGAGATTAATCATACGGGCACGGAAAAGGGTAGAAGTATGCAGATGGGAAGCTGTGTATTCTTTAAAGAACAGATAAAGTCCTGGTACAGCCGAACTTGCCAGCAGAAATCTTCGGGAATATGGAAAAGTAAGTTTGGTGAAACCGATCAGCGCCCAGTGGCAGAGAAACATGACGAGAAAGATATTGACTCGTTTGGAAAATGCCAGCAGCAGTCCGATGGTGAAAACCGCTACCGAACAAGGCATTACAGGTGAGGTCATCATGGGAAAGCTCATCCCCCTTATAATGGAGAAGAGTGGATAGGCCAGTGGCAACATACAAAGCAGGACGGCTAGTGCGGTATGTTTGTGAGTCCGATCAAAAGGGGTGTAGTTTACTTTCAGGTCATAAATCCAGAAGATGGCCATGATTCCCCAAAATCCTGCCAAAGCACTGTTATAACTTCTTGGTTCACAATAAATCATGTAATACACGGCAGCTATCCATACATTCAAGAATATAAGGTATAACTTCATTGCTACCTTTATTTTTTTGTAGGTTTTTTGAATAGAGAACAGGTTAAAATAATGCCGATAAGGGTAATAATAACTTGATAAATCCACGTACCCGCATTATAATGAGTGATTGTATCCCAAAAAATATTCATCTTCTTGATAAGTTGGTAGTTATTTTGGGTGGCAAAATTACGAAAAAATGATGGAATAGCCTATCTTTGTAGCGAATATATAAAAATAGAGAATAACGATGAAGAAGTTTATGAGTCTGATGTTGCTGGTTTGCGCATGTTTGCTGAGCCAGCCGGTGAAGGCACAACAGGTTACTCCTGATAATGCTGGTTATATAGTAAAGGTAGGGGATATGGCTCCCGATTTTGAAATGGAGCTGGCAGACGGACAGAAAGTAAAACTCTCTGATTTGCGTGGCAAGGTAGTGATGCTTCAGTTCACTGCCAGTTGGTGTGGAGTTTGCCGAAAGGAGATGCCTTTTATTGAAAAAGATATCTGGTTGAAACATAAGGATAATAAAGCGTTTGCTCTCTTTGGAGTGGATCGGGACGAACCTTTGGAAACTGTAGTGGCTTTTGCCAAACGTACCGGCGTGACCTATCCGTTGGCCCTTGATCCGGGGGCTGATATTTTTGCCAGATATGCGGATCGTAAGGCGGGTATCACCCGTAATGTGTTGATTGACAAAGCGGGCAAGATTGTCATGCTGACCCGTTTGTACAATGAAGAGGAATTTTCTTCTTTGTGCAAGAAGATAGATGAAATGTTGGGAGAAAAATAACAGGCAATGAGGGTATCGGTACTATTTGTTACATTTTTATTTTTTTGTTCTATCACCGCTTCTGGCAAAGAAAAAGCCTCGTACCGGCAAAGAGTCTTTATTTGGAAAGGAGTATGCCACCTATCAGATTACATCTAATGAATTAAGCGGAGCTTGTTTTTATTTGGTGAGTGGGCACGGAGGTCCTGATCCTGGGGCCATCGGTATCTATCAGGGGCGTCAGTTGCATGAGGATGAGTATGCATACGATATTATTCTGCGGTTGGCACGTGAGTTGTTGTCACGCGGTGCGAAGGTACATATTATCATTCAAGATAAGAAGGATGGTATTCGTGACGGTCATGTCCTGGCAAACAGTAAGCGTGAAACTTGCATGGGAGACCCTATTCCCTTGAATCAGGTGGCTCGTTTGAAGCAACGTTGTGACTGGGTGAATAAACTATATCGGAAGGATAAGAGCAATTACAAACGAGCTGTATTTATTCATGTGGACAGTCGCAGCCAGGGACAGCAGACGGATGTGTTTTTTTTATAACGCTCCTAAGAGTATAAAGGGCAAGCGGTTGGCCAACAACTTGCACCGTACCTTTGATAAGAAATATGATAAGCATCAGCCAAACCGTGGTTTTCGCGGGACGGTGAGTGAACGTAATTTGTATGTATTGCGTAATACTACTCCTGTAGCGGTGTTTCTGGAATTGGGAAATATCCGGAACAAGCGTGACCAACAGCGGCTGGTTCTGAAGAATAACCGTCAGGCATTGGCAAATTGGATTGCGGAGGGAATAGTGAAAGATTATAAGCAAGGCAAATAAAGTAGAGGCAGCAGATGGTCTGTTGTTTTGCCAGTTTTGTTGATGGTTGGGCAAGTTATAATCGGCAGAATGTGACAAGTTGTTCGAGTTTGTGGAATTTCGAAATCAAGCCTTGAATACCAAAGTAGTGAAATAAAGAAAGGGAGTGACTCACGATCACTCCCTTTTCTTTTACTTGATTTCAATTTCCTCTTTCATGTCTATCTCCTCACCGTGAACATCGGTGAACCGATATTGCAGGAAGGCCAGACTTTGGTCGGGGATAATCTTTATTCCGAATCCGTACTTCATTTGCCATTTGCGCTTCAGGGAAACCAGTCCCTGGTTCACGTATGCTGCGATGTACGGATGGATGTACAGCGTAAATCTCTTTATCTTCAATTTGTTGACTAGGTAATCAATCTTACTCTCCAAAGTATCCGTGAAAAGGATGGATGGCTTTATGCTACCTTTCCCGAAGCAGGTGGGGCAGGTTTCATTGGTGTTGACATCCATGGCAGGACGCACGCGTTGGCGGGTAATTTGCATCAATCCAAATTTACTGAGGGGCAGAATGTTATGTTTTGCTCTGTCTTTCTGCATGTTTTGGCACATACGTTCGTACAGTTTCTGCCGGTTCTCTGCTAGATTCATGTCAATGAAGTCAACCACGATAATGCCACCCATATCACGCAATCTTAACTGGCGTGCCAGTTCGTCGGCGGCACCCAGGTTTACATCCAGTGCGTTAGCCTCCTGCCCGTTGGCAGATTTGGAGCGGTTTCCGCTATTGACATCCACTACATGAAGCGCTTCTGTGTGTTCAATAATCAGGTAAGCTCCACTCTTATACGAAATGGTTTTTCCGAAAGAGGATTTGATTTGTTTGGTAATACCGAAGTTGTCGAATATGGGAAGCTGACCTTTGTACAGTTTTACGATTTCGGCCCGTTCAGGGGCGATGAGTGATACATAATCCTTAATCTCATGGAACACCGTTTCATCGTTCACATAGATGTTCTCATAAGACGGATTGAAAAGATCGCGCAACATGGCTACCGTGCGGCTGGTCTCTTCGTATACTAATGCCGGCAGTTTGGGAGCCTTCTGTACTTTAGTGATTGTTTCTTCCCAATGTTTCAGCAAGACTTTAAGCTCTGCATCAAGCTCGGCCACCCTTTTGCCTTCCGCTACGGTGCGTACAATCACTCCGAAGTTTTTCGGTTTGATGCTTTGCAATAACTGTTTCAGACGGGCGCGTTCTTCGCTCGATTTAATTTTTTGTGATACCGAAACCTTGTCGTTGAAAGGGATTAATACCAAATAACGTCCGGCGAATGACAATTCGCAGGTTAGTCTGGGCCCCTTGGTCGAGATAGGTTCCTTTACAATCTGCACAATAACTTCCTGACCTTGCTGGAGGGTGGTTGAAACCGTCCCTTCCTTTTCGATATCAGGCAGCATAGTAGCTTTTGTGATGGGAAAAAGTTTTTTACGGTCGCTTAAAACTTGCTTCAGATACTTCTGATAAGAATGAAATTGAGGACCTAGGTCTAGATAATGAAGAAAAGCATCTTTTTCAAAGCCGACATCCACGAAACAGGCATTAAGGCCGGGCATCAGTTTCTTTACCCGTCCCAAATACATATTTCCCACATTGAAGGAAGCACTTCTCCCTTCTTTCTGAAATTCCACCAACGCTTTATCTTCAAGGAGTGCGATGGAAATCTCTTTGGGTTGTACGTCTACTACTAGTTCGCTTGTCACTTTTGTATTCTTAAATTGTTCACTTTCCTCATTAAACAAAGAACAAACCCGAAAGACTTTTGTTGCTTTGCAAGGTTTGTTCTTTATTTGTCGTCACAGACAGACTACAAATTATTTTTTTGCTTTTATGTCTGTTCTTTCTTAGTCTTTTTTTACGCTGTGAGTAGACATTTTGTGTCTTTTCTTCTTCTTTCCGCTTGGCATAGCTTCAAATTTTATGGGTTAATACTCTTGTTTATTATTTCTTTACTGATAATGTAAATGTCTTAGCTGGTTTAAATGCCGGAATATTGTGCTCCGGAATAATGATTGTAGTGTTCTTTGAAATATTGCGAGCAGTCTTCTGAGCTCTTTTCTTTACTACAAAACTTCCAAAACCACGCAGGTACACATTTTCCTCTTTAGACAATGAATCCTTTACTGTATCCATGAAAGCCTCAAGTGTGGTTAACACTGTCACCTTGTCAATACCGGTATTTTTCGTAATTTCGTTTACGATATCTGCTTTAGTCATTTCGCTAAATAATTATTGTTATACTTATATCTTAATTTTTTGGACTGCAAATATATAGCTTTTCTCCCTCTTTAAGAAATATATTCAGAATAAATTTCCTAAAAAAAGCATCTTCTTCCATTTTCTTGGTTTACTTTTGCGGAAATATTGCATAGAATGTACTTTTATATAATACTGATATGGAGAATTTTAGCAGAAAATTGATAGATTGGTACAGGGAAAACGGACGTGATTTGCCGTGGAGAAGGACAAAAATCCTTATTTGATATGGATTTCGGAGATTATTCTACAACAAACCCGTGTGGCTCAGGGATATGATTACTATCAACGTTTCGTGACTCGTTTTCCTGATGTGTTCGCACTGGCTGCAGCCGATGAGGATGAGGTGATGAAATATTGGCAGGGGCTGGGGTACTATTCTCGTGCGAGAAATTTGCATGCTGCGGCCAGAAGGATGGCAGAGGCAGGAGGGTTTCCTGTAACATACGCCGGGGTGCGTGCTTTGAAAGGAGTGGGGGAATATACGGCGGCGGCTATTTGTTCATTTGCTTACGATATGCCATACGCTGTGGTGGATGGTAATGTGTACCGGGTACTGTCCCGCTGGTTGGGCATTGATACTCCCATTGATTCGACGGAAGGAAAGAAACTGTTTGTCCGGATTGCCGATGAGTTGCTGGACTGTGAGTGTCCCGGTCTCTATAACCAGGCTATCATGGATTTTGGAGCTTTGCAGTGTACTCCGGTGGCGCCCGACTGCCTGTTTTGTCCGCTAAGCGATTCTTGTGTGGCGCGCCTGAAGGGGATTGCCAGCTCTTTGCCTGTGAAGCAACATAAAATCAAGGTGACCAATCGTTATTTTAATTATATATATGTACGCATGGGCGCGTATACCTTTATACATAAGCGCAGCGGAAATGATATATGGAAAAAATTTGTATGAACCGCCTTTGGTAGAAACAGATCGTGAATGGACGGAAGAGGAACTGTATGCATCGCCACAGTTTCGCGGGATGCTGTCCGGGGGAGAGGAGCCCATAGTGCGGCTGGTGCGGAAAGGGGTGAAGCACGTGTTGTCCCACCGGGTGATTTACGCAAATTTTTATGAAGTGATTCTCCCTGAGAATTCGGCTTCTTTTGCGAAGTATCAGAGAATAAGCGTGGAAGATTTGCATAAATTTGCCGTATCGCGTTTGGTGAATCAGTTTTTTTCGCTAATTTTGGAGCCTAATAATTAAAAAGGAATAATAGAATGTCAGTAAATAAAGTCATTTTGATTGGAAATGTAGGAAAGGACCCTGATGTGAGATATTTGGATACCGGCATTGCCGTTGCCACTTTCTCGTTGGCTACCACCGATCGTGCCTATACGTTGCAGAATGGAACACAGGTTCCCGAACGTACGGAATGGCATAATATCGTGTTATGGAGAGGGTTGGCTCAAACTGCGGAAAAATATGTCCGTAAGGGCGACAAACTCTACATAGAAGGAAAAATCCGTAGCCGTTCATACGATGATCAGAATGGCATAAAACGCACCATTGTCGAGATTTTTGCTGATAATATGGAGATGTTGACCCCGCGTAACGCCTCACAGCAACCGGGTACGGGATATGTGCAGGCACAAGCGGTATCCCGGCAGCAGATGTCTGCACAAGTAGCTCCGCAACAACAGCAAACTTCGGATAATAGCCTGACAGACGATTTACCTTTTTAAGTAAGAGAACTTGATGTTTAACTAAAACCAGATTCCTTGGACCCTGACTCGTATTTATGCCGCTTGGCGGATTTATTTGACGGTGTAACCGTAACGGCTCCTACCATAGGAGCCATCATAGCTATCTTATTAGCTGTTTTATTGTTGTATGCCTCAGGCTTTGTGTCTGCTTCGGAAATAGCTTTCTTTTCCCTTTCACCTGTTGATTTAAGTGAGATAGAGGAAGGAAAACATACTTCGGACAGGCGTATCAGCGCCCTGCTGAATGATTCCGAACGCTTGTTAGCGACTATTCTTATCTCTAATAATTTTGTCAATGTAACCATTATCATGCTGTGCAATTATTTTTTTGCCAGCACCATACACTTTGGAAATTCCGTGATTCTGGAATTCCTGCTAATAACGGTTGTCCTTACTTTTCTGCTATTGCTTTTCGGTGAAATCATGCCTAAAATTTATTCGGCACAGAACACGTTGAAGTTTTGCCGTAAGGCAGCTCCTGCCATTTCTTTTTTAAAGAAATTCTTTTCACCTTTGTCGGCATTGCTGGTCCGTTCTTCCCTTTTTGGTGAACAGATGTGTGGCAAAAAAGGAATTATAATATTTCTGTCGACGAGCTTTCACAGGCTTTGGAATTGACGGACAAGAGTGAGATTTCAGAGGAAAGCAATATTCTAGAAGGTATTATCCGTTTTGGTGAGGAAACGGCCAAGGAAGTGATGACTTCCCGGCTGGATATGGTGGACTTGGAAATCAATACCCCTTATTCCGAAGTGTTGAAATGCATTGTGGAAAATGCCTATTCCCGTATTCCGGTATATGCCGAATCGCGGGATAATATAAAGGGGATTCTTTATATAAAGGATTTGCTTCCTCATTTGGGCAAAGGCGACAACTTTCGTTGGCAAACATTGGTCCGTCCCGCTTACTTTGTGCCTGAAACAAAGATGATTGATGACCTTTTGCGTGATTTTCAGGCAAACAAGATCCATATTGCCATCGTTGTCGATGAGTTTGGAGGTACTTCGGGTATTGTTACAATGGAGGATATCATCGAGGAGATTGTGGGAGAGATTAATGATGAATACGATGATGAAGAGCGTACGTATGTGAAACTGAATGACCGTACCTATATATTCGAGGCAAAAATCCTTACTGTCCGATTTTTATAAAATTATGAAAGCTGATCCCGCTCTTTTCGAGAAAGTGGAAGGAGATGCGGACACTTTGGCCGGTTTGTTGCTGGAAATAAAAAGGGGAGTTTCCTGTATTGCACGAGCGGTTGGATTACGGGAATTATCATTTTGAGGTACTTGAAATGAATACGCGTCGCATTTTGAAAGTAAAAGTTATCATTGACCCTTCCCACTCCATGGAAATGGAAGAAGGAAAGAAATAGATTTTATCATGCCTTTATACCGTACTTATAGCGAAGGGGAATTTCTGCTTGGAATATGGAAGTCTGATGAAACAACGGAACAACTGCTGGCATCGTTGGAGCATAAAGACTGGTATAGGGAGAAACTGGCTGTTTTTTCCGAAAAACGGAAGCATGAATGGTTGTCGGTACGTGTGCTGCTGAAGGCTTTGTGTGGAGAAGAAAAGGAGATAGCTTATTACTCTTCGGGAAGGCCTTATCTAAAGGATGGAAGCCGGTATATCAGCATCTCGCATACTCGCGGTTATGTAGCGGTGGCGCTTCATTCTTCCTGTGAGGTGGGAATGGATATAGAGCAGTATGGAACCAGAGTGCGGAAAGTAGTTTCCCGTTTTATTCGTTCCGATGAAGAGTCCACAATGATGGAAGGAGATGAAGTTTATGCTTTGTTGCTCCATTGGTCGGCCAAGGAGGCACTGTTCAAACTGATGGGAGTAGAGGAGGTGGATTTCATTCGTCATCTTCGTATTTTTTCCTTTCAGCCTGTCGGAAGAGGGGGAGTTCGAGGCATGCGAATATCGTACAGGCCGGCAGGGACGTTACCAGGTCCGTTATGTCACTCATCCCGATTTTGTATTGACTTGGATTATAAAATAATGCTCAGGCGAATCACTTCGGCTGAGCATTCCAAATAAACTTGGCAGAGTTTACTTTAAAATAAATGTTCTTTTTACCTGATACTCTTTTCCGGACAGTGAAACGGAGAAAATAGCGGATGTGATTAAAGGCATCCCTTACGTTCAGTGTTCCAAGCTCTTTCCTCGAAAGCTTCAGATTTGATAAATGCACAGGCAGGTCTTCTGACTCGTTTCCGCTATAAGCACCTTCCCGGAAATTATCCCAGTGGTTATTGGCATTTTGCTTATGCGTTTAGTGAAACATACAGCAGCGGGACTGTTCAGGATTCTCACCTTGATTCCCTTTTAATCATTCACCTCGGAGGGGAGATAAATGAACCGATGCACCGCAAAGATACAGTTTATATTTAAGAAAACAATTATCTTTCTTTATTTTTTAGAGCCTGTTTAAATTTTGAAGAAAATTTAGAAACAGGTGCTTGTCATCTTCTCATTCTTTACTCAGTGTAAATATGAATTCCAGACCTCCACCGGGGGTGTTCTTGGCGAAAATGGTTCCTCCATGCAGAATGACAGCGTTTTTCACAATGGCCAGTCCCAGGCCTGTGCCGCCCAGTTTGCGTGAACGTCCTTTGTCCACCCGGTAGAAACGCTCGAACAAACGGCTTAGATGTTCGGGATCTACTCCTACGCCTGTGTCCGAGAAACTGAAATAGTAAAAACGTTCGTCTTCACGGAAACAGCGGATGGTTACGGAAATATGACTTCCTGCGTATGCAATGGCGTTGTCCGTCAGATTCCGGAAGATGGAATATAGCAGGGAAGAATTGCCTTGTACGGTCAGTCTTTCAGGCAGCATATTGTGGGCAGTGATCTGCTTTTCTTCCAGTTCCAAAGTTACTTCGTTCAGGATATTCCGCATCATGGTGGTGAGGTTTACCGGTTCTGTCTCGATCATGTTCGGAGCTTCTTCCATGCGGGTAAGTACGGAGATATCCCGTAACAGATGTGCCAGCCGGTTACTTTGTGCATAGCTTCTCTCCAAAAAAGCATTGATTTTCTCACGGGGCAGGGTAGGGTTGTTTACTATGGTTTCCAGATATCCCTGTATGCTGCTTACAGGGGTTTTCAATTCGTGGGCAATGTTCTGTGTCAGCTGTTTTTTCAGAAGTGCTTGCTCCTTTTCCTGAGTGATGTCATTGATGGAGATTTCAAAGCTGTCATCTTGAAAGATAATGCACTCCACGGCAAAGATACGTCCGTTTTTGTCTATGTTTAATGACATCCGTTTCTCTCCTTTGCCGATACTGCGTTCCTTGTTTTTTGTAATGAAACGGGTGATGGGCTGCAATTCGGGGATGGAGAAGATTTCTTCCGTAGAACTCAGATTTTTGTCTGAGATAAGGTTGGCATATTGTGTGAACAGGTTATTTACCAGAATCTCTTCTTTGCGGTGGTTGAATACGCCTAAACCTTCGTGCGAGATTTGGAGATGGGTGATCAGTTTCTCGCGTTCGATATATAAATCTTCTTTTGCCTGATGCAGACGTTTGTAAATTTGGATGATATGTTGGGATATCTCGCCCAGTTCGTTTTTGGGAAAGGTATCCTGCATATCAGTGTCTATCGGTTCATTGCGGTCGGCTTTCATGGCGAATTGTTGCAATTTGGTGATAGACATTCCCAATTTATGTGTGAACCGGTAGAATATAATTATTAATATCAGGCTGATTATCAGTGTAAACCATACATAATGGGAGTCTGCTTTCAAGTGTCTCATCAGACTGACATTATAGGGAAGGGCCGAACGAATGATATAGTCCAGGTTAGGATAATACTTGGCCGAATAGAAAAATTCACCGCCCAGGCTTTCCGATTGTCTGTTAATGGAATAGCCGCTGCCATAAGTGATGGCTTCTTTTATTTCCTGACGGTTATGGTGGTTCTCGAAGTGGCTGGGATCTTTTTGCCAGATTGTCATAAATTACAGTACCATTCTTGTTGATCAGTGTCACACGTAGATCTTCAAAGGTGTGTTCGCATACATAGTCGTCCAATTGTTGAATATTCAGCGTATCCCTGCCACGGAGAAAATCATTCAGGCGGTCGTTGTAATTCTGGAGTTGTGTGTTCAGCAGCTCTATTTTGTATTCCTTCTCCCTGCGATATTGGAATGCCATGAAACAGATGGCGAATGCTATGAATAAGGAGATTACCGACAAGAATAGTTTCTTGTTGAATGACAGGACGTGGCTGGATAATTCAATAGTCATGGAAAGGTACAGGTTAGGTTATTCGCATTCAAAACAGTATCCGTATCCTAGGCGGGTGACGATGCATTTTCCGTATTCGCCTATTTTCTTACGCAGGCGAGTAATGTTGACGTCAATGGTACGGTCCAGCACATAGACTTCCTCTTGCCATACTTTAGCCAGAATATCTTCGCGTGAGAATACGCGGCCTTTGTTTTGTAACAACAGCAACAGGATTTCGAATTCTTTTTTTGTCAGGGAAATTTCTATACCGTCTATGCTGACTTTCTTCTTGGTGATGTCGACTAAAAGCCCTTTGTATTGCAATTGTTCCTGCACTTCTTTTCCCTGTGTGGGACTGGTACGTCGAAGGACAGCCTTGACGCGTGCTATAACTTCGCGCAGTGAAAATGGCTTCGAGATATAGTCGTCGGCTCCCAGGTTGAATCCTGTCACAGTATCGTTTTCAGTATCTTTAGCAGTGATGAATATAATGGGAATAGAAGCGGTAGCTTTATTCTTTTTCAGCATGTTCGCCATTTTGAATCCTGAAATTTCTCCCATCATCACATCCAGCAACAGTAAGTCGTATTGGGTCAGTTCCATCTTCAGGGCTTCTTCGGCGGAGTTTGCTGTATCCACAAAATACCCTTCGTTTTCTAAATTGAATTTAAGAATCTCGCATAGATCTTCTTCATCGTCAACTACTAAAATGCGGTAATCGTTCATATATCCATCTTTTTAATACTACAAAACTAATCTTTTCTGATCAGCATTGCAAAGATGGAGCATTTTTATTACTATTTGATGAAACAAATATTACAAAAAGATTACATGTTATAAAATCGTTAAGTTTTCATCGTAGATTACACCATTTTAATGATTCTGTAATCATCCCGCCGGATAATAATTGGAACGCAATAAATTATGATTTCGTAAACTCTCCGGCTACTGGAATACTCATTTGGTAACGTATTTCTCTTTCACTTTTTCCGTGTCCCAAAAGGAACATCAGTTTGGTTAGAACGGATTCCACCGTACTGTCGTAGCCGCTGATGACCCCTGCGTCCAGCAGATGGAGTCCGGTTTCATATCTTCCCATTTCCACTGTTCCGGTAGAGCATTGGGAGATGTTGACAATGATGATTCCCCGTGAAGTGGCATCCCTTAGAAGTTCGATGAACCATGGCTTTTGCGGAGCGTTGCCCGAACCGTAGGTTTTTAATACCACTGCGCGTAATCCCGGTGTATGCAGGATATTGCTGATCATGTTTTCCTGGATGCCCGGGAAAAGGGTCAGTATAATTACATTGGTATCATAAAGATAGTGTGGTTTTAATGGCAGATTGGGATCGGCTTTGTGAATACGGTCATATTCATATTTTATGTGGATGCCTGCTGTCGCCAGCGAAGGGAAATTGTATGAACGGAACGCATTGAAATTCTCCGCATTTATTTTTGTGGTACGGTTTCCGCGCAACAGATGGTTTTCGAAGAAGATGCATACTTCGGGTACAATAGCAGTGCCGTTCGGATGTTTGGCAGCGGCTATTTCTATGGAAGTGATCAGATTTTCCTTTCCATCGGTGCGCAACATGCCGATGGGCAGCTGGCTGCCAGTCAGGATAACCGGCTTGCTCAGGTTTTCCAGCATGAAGCTGAGCGCTGAAGCGGTGTATGCCATGGTGTCTGTACCGTGCAGAATGACGAACCCGTCAAAATTATCATAATTGTATTTGATGATCTTGACTAACTTGGCCCACAAGGCAGGTTCCATATCCGAAGAGTCAATAGGGGGGATTGAATTGGTAAGAGGAGATGCGATAGTTGAACCGCTTCAATTCGGGGACATTGTCTTGTAACTGGTCGAAATTAAAGGCTTCTAGTGCACCTGTCTCAGGATTTTCAATCATGCCGATCGTACCGCCTGTGTATATTAGCAAAACGGAAGGATATTCACTCTGTATCATGCGCTTCTCTTGTTTAATTTTGGCACAAAGATAGTAATTATGTATAAGTATGACAAAAATAAGAGGGAAAAATAACAAAATGTTTTCTCTATGGACCGAGGCTGGTTTTCCCGGATAGGGTGGGTGGAAGATATGGAAAGATTACGTGTAAGATTATATATCTTATGCTTGTAAGATATATAATCTTATGCCTGCAAGGTACTGTATCTTTCACCTTCATCGTACTGGCCTTTCAGGTGAGCTTTGAAGAGGAGGGCATTATGAGTGAATGCCGTAAACGCAGATGCAGACGCAGCAGACGCAGGTCCTTTTTTCTCACACACGTGCGCGTATAATACAAGGTGGGGAAATAGAATAAACTACCGTAAGGTGGAAGACCCTATTTAAGAGAAAATGAACTTTGAATCTGAAACTTGTACTTTCAACCGACAATAAAAGAGTCGTATTCACTCTACATTTGAATAAGGATACAACTCTTTTTATGTTGTTCAGTTATAATCTGTATCTTTTTCAGAGCGTTCATCTTCGTTTTGACCTCCCTCTCTGATGACAGTTAAAACAGGTTATTAAAAATAGATACACATTTACATATATAATGTACGCGCACGTGTGTGAGAAAAAAGGACCTGCGTCTGCTGCGTCTGCGTCTGCGTTTACGGGTTGTGGAAGATCAGTTTTTCAAAGCTTCCAGCAGCTTGTCTGCCGCTTTTCCGCATTCCCGTTTTCCTCGTCCAATAAGGTCACGAATTTACTGCCGATGATGGCTCCTGCGGCATGAGCGGATGCGGTTTCGAAGGTTTGTTTATTGGAAATTCCGAAACCTATCATGCGGGGATTGCGTAAATTCATGTCGGCGATGCGTTGGAAATAGGCTTGTTTCTGTGCGTTGAAATCTTTTTGAGCACCGGTGATAGCGGCGGAAGATACCATATAGATAAAACCGTCGGTGTGTTCATCAATCAGGCGGATACGTTCTTCGCTGGTTTCCGGAGTGATGAGCATGATGATTCTCACATCCTGTTCCTCGGCTATGGAACGATACTCTTCCATATAATCTTTGAAAGGCAAGTCGGGGATAATCACCCCGTCGATTCCCGTCTCCCGGCAAGTGCGGCAGAAATCCTTGAATCCATATTGCATGATGGGATTGAGGTATCCCATCAACACCAGCGGAATCTGTACTTCTTTACGGATCTCTTTCAGTTGGTCGAAAAGAAGTTTCAGTGTCATGCCGTTTTTCAAGGCGCGGGTGGCGGCGTGCTGGATAACGGGACCGTCAGCCATCGGGTCACTGAAAGGAATGCCGATTTCAATCATGTTAATCCCTTTTTTTTGCCAGGACTTTGATGGTGCTTGCCGTACCTTCTAAAGTAGGAAAGCCTGCGCAAAAATAAATAGAGAGGATGTCTTTTTGCTTGATACTGAATAACTGGTTGATTCTGTTCATTGTATTTTTTGTTTTAATTGGTTTATAAATGTGTGGACGGCGGCGGCGTCTTTCAGAGCCGGAGCAGTCTCGAATCCGCTGTTCAGGTCGATGCCTGCCCACTGTTCATGTTTGAACTGCAACAGAGAGGAAAGGCTGCCGGGACGGAGGCCGCCACTCAGCAGGAAAGGCGTTTTTCCCCGATAGGCTTGCAGGATATTCCAGTTGAAAGTTTTGCCGGAACCGCCATATCCGGAACAGGCAGTGTCGAAAAGAAAGTAATCGCAAATGCCCTCATAACAGCCGACGGGTCGCAGGTCAATTTCCCGTGCAATGGAAAACACCTTAATGATTCCTAATCCGGCGGCTTTTAATTTGCGGCATTGTTCCGGTGTTTCCCTGCCATGCAACTGGATATGGTGCAGACCGAATTCCTGTGCTTTCAGCAGGATGTTTTCGCTGCTTTCGTTGACGAAGACTCCGATCCGGCGGCATTGTTCCGGCAGGTATTCCGGACGATGTGATACGTGGCGGACAGACTGGGGGAAGAAGATGAATCCCATCCAGTCTGCTCCGGCTTGCTCTATGGCGCGTATGTTTTCGGGCTCGCGCATACCGCATACCTTGATAATCATTGTTGTTGCATCCTAACATTTCTCTAGTTTGGTTATAAATTCTTTTAAGGCTTCTCCAGGTGCGGGTGTTTTCATAAAGTTTTCCCCTATCAGGAAGCCTCGGAAGCCGGCAGCTCGGAGTTGTTTAACTGTTTCGGGGCTGGAGATGCCGCTTTCAGAGATCCGGAGTATTTCTTCGGGTAGTTTTTCCGCCAGGCGGAAAGAGTTTTCCACCTCTGTGTGGAAGCTTCCCAGATTACGGTTGTTGACTCCTACCATGTCAATGTTCTCGTCTATATATTCCAGTTCTTGCTCGTTGTGGATTTCCAGCAGGACTTCCAGTTCCAGTTCATGGGCTTTGAGGGCCAGGGCTTTGCATTGCTCTTTCTTCAAAGCGGCGGCTATAAGAAGGATAGCGTCCGCTCCTACGATGCGTGCCTGATAAAGTTGGTATTCATCTATAATGAAATCTTTCCTTAGAATGGGAAGTTGCACGTGGGGGCGTGCCGAACGGATATCTTTCAGAGTGCCGCCGAAGTATTTTTCATCGGTGAGGATGGAAAGTGCGGAGGCTCCGGCCGCCTCGTAAGCGGGAGGAATAGTATCTGCCTGTGCGTCTTCTTTTATCCATCCTTTGGAGGGGGAGCGACGCTTGAACTCGGAGATGATGCCGTAAGGAGAAGAGGCAAGACTGGCACGCATACTGATACGTGGCATGGGTTCGTTACAATTGTTTATCAGCATTTCTTTGCTGATGGCAGCCTTTTGCAGTTCGATCTCGATCTGCTTGCAGGCGATGATTTCTGTTAATATATCTGTCATTGTATGAGGCGTTTGGTAGTGGAATACTGGGTGTGTAATCAACTGTTCAGTTCCACAAATTTTTTCAATGTATTCAATGCTTTTCCGCTTTCCAATGATTCACGGGCGATGGCCACGCATTCTTCTATCGGTTTGGCCGGTTCCATGGCTTGTATGGCAAAAGAAGCATTAATCAGCACACAGTCTGTCTGGGCTTTGGTGGCTTTGTTCTCCAGTACGTTATTGAAGATTTTTGACGCTTCTTCGGGAGTGTTCCCACCATAGAGCTCTTCTTGTCTGGCAAGGGAGAAACCTAGTTCAGATGGCTTGTAGATGGTTTCGTAGCGATTGGTCATCACTTTGAATTCATCGGTCAGTGAGATTTCGTCGTAACCGTCCAGGTTGTTTACTACGGCAAAGCCAATGCCTAGTTTCTGGAATACGTTGGTGTAAAGGCGCATTTGCGGCAGATCGGCGACCCCTAGAAGTTGGTAAGCCGGAAGACATGGATTAACCAGCGGACCTAGCAGGTTGAATATGGTACGTACTTGCAGTGCTTTGCGGACAGGGCCTACACTTTTCATGGCAGGATTGAACAACTGGGCATGCATATAGACCATTCCACATTCTTCCATAGAACGGGTCAGCTTATCCGGATTATTAGTGAATTTTACGCCGTGTTGTTCGATGACATTGCTGGCTCCGCTGACGGAAGTCGCGCCATAGTTGCCATGTTTGGCAACATGATATCCGGCTCCCGCTACAATGAAGCAGGCGCAAGTAGAGATGTTGAAGGTAATTTTTTCCATCACCGCCTGTACCTACAATATCAATAGGGGTGTAAGCGGAAAAGTCTATAGGTATGCGGGTGGTGAGCAATGCTTCACGGAAACCTATCAATTCTTCTACTTTGATGCCGCGCATTTGGAAAACGGTCAGCAGAGCGGCTATCTGTGCGTCGTTATACATTCCCCGGGTTATGTTGAGCAGCAAATTCTTTGCTTCTTTTCGGGTCAGTTCCTCGTGATTGAAGAGGCGGGATAATATAGCTTTCATATTTATTATGTACGGTTTGGTTTATGCGTTTAGAAAGTTGGCTATCATGGTTTTACCATCGGGGTTAGTACGGATTCGGGATGAAACTGGATGCCGTGGATATCGTATTCTTTATGTTTCAATGCCATAACGAGACCTTCCCGGCTTACTGCGGTTTATTTCAAGGCACTCAGGGAAACCGTCCGTATCTACCACCCATGAGTGATAACGTCCTACCGGCACTTCATCCGGCAGTCCGTTGAAAATGTAATCGGTTTTCTCTCCTTTGTCTTTTAATTGATTCTTTTTAATTGAGATGGGGGGTCTGTACGCCATGAAATACTTCGCTCAGATTGGTCAGTTTGCCGCCAAAAGCTTCTCCTATGGCCTGTTCTCCCAAGCATACACCCAGAATCGGTTTCTTGCCGGCATATCTTTTAATTACTTCGAGCAGCAGGCCTGCTTCTGATGGAATACCGGGACCGGTGAAGAATGATTTTATCGCAATTTTTCCAATTCTTCCAGTTGGAAAGCATCATTACGTAATACGGTAACTTCGGCTCCCAGTTCTTTTACCAAATGACTCAAGTTGTAGGTAAATGAGTCATAGTTGTCTATAATTACTGTTTCATGATGATTCGATTTTTACATTTGTTCTGCCAGGATGATTGCATTTTTAAGTGCTCCCAGTTTGTTGTTTACTTCTTGTAACTCGTACTCTTCATTGCTCTTAGCTACGATGCCGCCACCGGCTTGAAACCATAGTTCGTTGTTGCGGCTGACGAATGTACGAATGGTAATAGCTTGGTTCAATGTGCCGTTCAGCCCGATAAATCCGATGCAACCTCCATAGGCTCCACGGCTGTGAGGTTCGTATTCGCTGATCAGTTGCATGGCTTTTACCTTCGGAGCGCCACTCAGAGTTCCGGCCGGGAAAGTATCAATAAATGCTTTGATGGGATTGGCTTTGGGGTTCAGTTCGCCACTGACCCGGCTTACCAGATGAATGACGTGGCTGTAATATTGAGCTTCTTTGTAAAATTCTACTTGTACATCGTGACAATTGCGGCTCAAGTCATTGCGTGCCAGATCTACCAGCATTACGTGTTCTGCATTTTCTTTGGGATCAGCCAATAGGTTGGCGGTGAGTTCAGCATCTATTTTCTTGTCTCCGTTGCGGCGGGTGGTTCCGGCGATAGGGTCGATGGTGGCACGTCCGTTTTCTATTTTACAGTGGGTCTCGGGAGAGGAACCGAAAATACGGAAGCCCCCGAAATCGAAGTAAAATAAGTAGGGGGACGGGTTGATGCTGCGTAAAGCACGGTAAAGTTTGAAATCATCTCCTTCGTAACGTTGGATAAAACGGCGTGAAAGGACGATTTGGAAAACATCACCGCGCATACAGTGGGCAATGCCTTTGCGGATGTTCGCCTTATGCTCTTCATCGGTCAGGGTGCTGGTAGTTTCGCCCACGGCACGGAAGTCGTAAGTGGTATAGTTACGGTTGTGGATTGCTTTTTCCACATAATCCAGATGGCTGTCCTCACCGTCCTGCAACATTTCCAGTAATAACATTTCATTGCGGAAGTCATTGAAGACGATCAGGTATTTATATAAGATATACAACATATCCGGAGCATCGTTCTTAGGGTCACGGCTGTCTTTTACATTGATATGTTCGAAGTAGCGTACGGCATTGAACGTGGTATAACCATACAGTCCGCAGTAGTTGTTGTATTCTCCGCTTACCTTGAAACGATTCAGAAAATCGGAGATCGCATGGTCTGCCCGGAAATGTTCGGTGATGGGATGTTCTTCCATGCTGCCGTCAGGGTAGGTGGCAGTGGCTATGCCATGGTTGATTCCGATGCTGGCTACAGGATTCAGTCCGATGAAAGAACGGTTGTTCTCACTTCCATGATAGTCGGAACTTTCCATCAGCGCACTCTGTGGGAAAATGTCGCGTACTTTCAGATAAGTACTGACCGGTGTATGTAGGTCACCCAGTATGGTTTTGTATCGGGTGGTATAGGTAAAAGTTTTCATTGTTTCTTTTCTGTTTATAGTTGTCCGTATAAGATTTTTACTCTCGTGGGTTTCTATGTGTTATTGCAGGGAGGCCCTTGTGCTGGATTCTTTCAAGTAGGTTTCAATATCCTTATCTCCGCGTCCTGATACGGTGAGAACCACTATATCCGTTGGCTTGAATCTCATTTTGTCCAGTGCTCCCAATGCATGAGCCGATTCCAATGCAGGAATAATACCTTCCAGCCGGGTCAGTTCAAATGCGGCACGGATGGCTTCATCATCGTTTATGGCGAGTACCAAAGCGCGTTGCTGTTTGGCTAGATTGGCATGCATGGGGCCTATGCCCGGATAATCCAGACCGGCAGAGATGGAGTAAGGTTCCTCTATTTGTCCGTCCTCGTTTTGGATAACCAAGGTCTTTGCTCCGTGGATAATTCCCATTTTCCCCAGTTGGATGGTAGCGGCCGAGAAACCGGTGTCTATGCCTTTGCCTCCTGCTTCGGCCAGGACAATCTGCACACGTTCATCATCTATATAGTGATAAATGGTTCCTGCCGCATTGCTTCCTCCTCCTACACAAGCCATCAAGTAATCGGGATATTCCCTTCCTTCCTGTTCTTTCAGCTGCTTTTTGATTTCTTCGCTGATAACGGATTGCAGACGTGCCACCATATCAGGGTAGGGATGAGGGCCTACGGTAGAGCCGATGACATAGTAAGTATCTGCAGGGTGGCAACACCAATCGCGGATGGCTTCGTTTGTAGCATCTTTCAGTGTCATGTTGCCGGAAGTGACCGGGCGGACTTCGGCTCCCAGCATTTTCATCTTTTCTACATTGATATGCTGGCGTTCTACATCGGTCTTGCCCATGTAAACAATGCATTGCATGTTCATCAAAGCGCATACCGTGGCGGTGGCCACACCATGCTGTCCAGCTCCGGTTTCTGCAATGATACGTTTTTTCCCCATACGTTTTGCCAGTAACACCTGGCCGATGGCATTGTTGATTTTGTGTGCTCCGGTGTGGTTCAAATCTTCACGTTTCAGGTAGATTTTACAACCGTATTGTTCGCTTAGCCGGTTTGCCAGGTATAGAGGTGAAGGGCGTCCCACATAGTCGTGTAGTAACTGGTGGAATTCTTTTTTGAATCCTTCACTTTCCAATACTTTGGAATAGGCATTTTTTAACTCTTCCACACAGCGATGAAGGATTTCGGGAATATAGGCCCCGCCAAATTCGCCATAATAACCTTCTTTGTTTACCTGATAAGTTTTCATTGTCGTTCTATATTAAATTTTGATTGTTAATTGCACTAACGAAAAAAGACCTGTCGTAAGTACGACAGGCCTTCAGTTTGAATATCCTTATTAGAATGTCAGGTATATATACATGGTCTGGTTCCCTTACGACTTGTTTAGTTGTAAGAAACGCCACCAATATGTATTTACCATGATTCTATTCATAAAATCTGTTTTTATTTTGGGGCAAATGTAAGCGTTTTGTTTTAAACTCCAAAGAAAAACTTACTTTTTTTATTTATTTGCAGCCTCGTGTATTTTCCCTTTCACTTCTTCCACTTTCTCACCTACTTTTCCGGCTACTTCACTGCTTACTTGTTCTGCTTTATGTTTTGCATGATGAGCCAGGTCTTTTGCATCTTCTTGTAAGTCCTGAATGGCATCATACACGTCTCTTCTCAATTTGCGGCCTCTGTTGCTGTGCGCAAAACAACTTAATGCACTGCCGACCAGCGCTCCTAGTGCCAGTCCGGCAAAGAATTTTCCATTATTCATAATCTTATTACTTTAAATTGGTTTTATAAATGAACATTTCGGGTGGCGGAATGGTTTTAATACATCAGTTAATAAATCATTAAAATGAAGTGTATGAAACGTAAACTTTGGATAAGGATAGGTGCCGTGTTGTTGGCAGGATTGCTGTTATGGTGGCTTTTTTGGGGCTATTTTGATCGATGAGGACGAGAATGAACAAAGTCTGCCTGAAACAGAACAGATAGAGTGATTTGCCATATGATAAAAGGATGATCTTCAGGCATGGGTACGAAAGAACATATTGGAATAGTCGGTAGAATATTCTGTTTGCTAAAGTCTATAGAACAATAGAATGTAGTTCTAAGCTTATGACAGGAAAATCTGTTCCGGCTTTCTTCTTTTGTTCTTCTGTCTGAAAAATTAATATCCATTTTGCATCTGTCTTCTCAGAAATAATCAGTATATTCGCTTCATTAACCAATTAGACATGATTGAATATGAAAACAATGAATTATTCTATAATCAGATGTATCTGTGCATTGGTCATCGGTGTGTTGCTGGTGGCATGGCCTGAAGCTGCCATTCTTTATCTGGTTATTACAATCGGTGTCCTGTTTCTAGTACCGGGACTCTTTTCTGTATTTGGGTATTTGATTCGTGGCAAGCAGGATGGCAGCAGTTTCCCTATTGCCGGGCTTGGTAGCCTTTTGTTCGGATTATGGTTGATGATTATGCCGGCATTTTTTGTCGGTATTCTGATGTATGTGCTGGGTGCTGTTTTGGTACTGGCGGGAATCAGTCAGATTGTGAATTTGTCTGCTGCGCGTAGTTGGACGGTGGTACCGGGAGGTTTCTTTGTGATACCTGTGTTGGTGCTGATTGCAGGTATTGTGGTATTATTTAATCCATTTACGGCGGCGGCTGTTCCATTCATCATTCTGGGAGTGAGCAGCATTGTATACGGACTGTCCGATTTGATAAACATCATCCGCTTCCGTCAGAAGAAAGAACCGGGTATGCCTGAAATAGAGGATATTACTCCTATAGAAGAGATAAAAGACTAATCCGATTGATATGAAAATACGAGGGGGCTATATTTTATATCTTTTGATTTTATGTGCGGTTGTAGGTTGTAAGGGAACTTCTTCACCTTCCACCGCATCCGAAACGGATAAGTATGCTGGGACATGTGAGGGGGAAAAAGCGAAAGCTATTTTGTGGGTGGATTATAAAAGAGGACGTAAGATAGCGGACGGGACTCCGATAAGAACGGTAAAAGTCTATGCGGATGTTCATGCCGATGGAAGTCTGAAAGTGCTTTCTTGGTGTAAAAAGCAGCCGATGAAGGTAGAAAATTACTTATTGAAAAGGGTGGCAGTTTACCGGATCAGGAAAGAAATGTTCGAAGGGGGGTATCTGAAACCGGGAGAACAGTATTTGCAGTTGCGCTATCTGCCGGGAGAGGTGAAATAATATGTTGTAGGAAGCATTGAAATTCGTAGAAAAAGGTTTTTGTTTCTTTTATATTTCGTATCTTTGTGTAACACAAATTGTTAGAAATATGAAGAAACAAATCTTATTGTCTTGTGCTCTTGCCTGGGCTGTGATGGCAGGTGCTGAAACGATTGACATTACTACTTTCCGTTATGCCGGACCCTACATTGTACAGGCTCCTTTTCAGGTAGACAGCGTGGATGTGAATTCAAAGACTTTTGTATCCGGACGTTTGTTAGATACTCATCTTTCTGTGGACGTATTGCAGCAGGGAACTTTATTTACAGGCGGAGTTTTGCCGGGAAGTGACTCGGGATATGCCTTGCACATGGTGGGCTTTGTGTTGGAGAATACTCGTTATGCTACGGCCAAGTTGAAGATTGACGGTCTGGAAAAATACCAACTTTATGTAGATGGGAAAAAGCAGGAAGGGACTGAACTCGCTTTGGAGCCGGCCACCCATTCTGTAGTTGTTAAATATCTTTCTGAAACAGGGAAAACAGATTCCTTGAAAGTGAGTGTGGATACGGATCAAGAGGGAAGCATTTCACTTAAGCAAGATAACAAAAAGCTATATACTTTGGCGGATGTGTTGCATGGAACTCGTTTTGCCGGAGTAGGACTTTCTCCTGATGGCAGATATCTGATTACTAATTATCGTACGACTTGTGTAGGTGGCCGGTCGGCCGGCAGTACGCGTATTACTGAACTTGCCAGCGGTAAGGTTTTGGCGGAGCGTACTGAGAATATGCAATGGATGCCTCGTTCTAACCGTTATTATTATACCCGTACAGGAGTGGATGGCAGGCAGCTGATAGTTGTGGATCCACTTACCGGAGTGGAGGCCGTGCTGGTGAATAAATTACCTGACGGGTATTTCCAGTTCGCACCTACGGAAGACTACCTGCTTTTCACCATGACCCAGGAAGGACCGAAAGAACGTAAAGAAATTTATGAGGTACTGGAGCCGGATGACCGCCAGCCGGGATGGCGTAACCGTTCTTATCTGGCTAAATATGATTTGAAGACCGGTTTGTTGCAGCCACTGACTTTCGGTTATCACAATGTCTGGGCTGCCGATATTTCCAATGACGGCCGGTATCTTTTGATGATGACCAGTCAGAGCCGTCTGACCAAGCGTCCTACTACTTTATTCTCACTATATCGGTTGGATATGCAGACTTTACAGGCGGAATTGCTGATAGATAAAGATGGTTTTATCAGTGGAGCCCGTTTTTCACCTGACGGAACGCAGGTATTGGTATCCGGCTCGCCTGAATCGCTGGGTGGAATAGGGAAAAATGTAAAGGAGGGGCAGACTCCGAGTATGACGGACGGTCAGCTTTATTTGCTGAATATAGCTGATAAGAGGGTCACTCCGCTGACGAAAGATTTTAATCCCAGCGTACAGCGTGCCGTGTGGAATAAGGTCGACGGGCAAATATATTTCACGGCCGAGAACCGTGACTGTTACAGTTTGTACCGGATGAATCCCGCTGATGGGAAAATTCTGCAACTGGAGGTTTCAGAAGATTTGGTCAATTCATTCTCATTGGCGCAAAATGCTCCGGTTATGGCCTATTATGGACAAAGCGCCTCAAATTCCGACCGTTTGTACACCATGAAATACCAAAAAGATGAAATCATCTTTGTTGGAAGACTTAAGTAAGGACATCTTGAAAGATGTGGAGCTGGGCGAATGCAAGGCTTGGAGTTTTACCAATTCGCGTGGTGATACCATTTACGGCCGTTATTACCTGCCGCCTCATTTTGACGCTAACCGGAAATATCCTATGATTGTGAATTATTATGGTGGGTGCAGTCCGGTCAGCCGTAATTTTGAAAGCCGTTATCCGCATCATGCATACGCGGCATTGGGCTATGTGGTGTATGTGATAGAACCTAGCGGTGCTACCGGTTTCGGACAGGAATTCTCTGCCCGCCACGTCAATACAGCCGGGGAAGGGGTGGCACAGGATATTATAGAAGGTACAAAGCTGTTTTGTAAAGAACATGCTTTTGTCAATGACAAGAAAATAGGCTGTATAGGTGCGTCCTATGGCGGCTTTATGACACAATACCTGCAAACACAGACCGATATTTTTGCAGCGGCCATCTCTCATGCCGGTATCAGTGACCATACCAGTTATTGGGGGGAAGGATATTGGGGATATTCGTATAGTGAAGTTTCCATGGCGGATAGTTATCCGTGGAGCAATCCTGATCTTTTTGTAAAACAAAGCCCGTTGTTCAATGCGGACAAGATACATACGCCTTTGCTGTTCCTGCATGGTGATGCGGATGTGAATGTACCGGTGGGAGAGAGTATTCAGATGTTTACAGCACTGAAATTGCTGGGACGCGAAACAGCTTTTGTGGCGGTAACGGGGCAAGATCATCATATTGTAGACTATGGCAAGAGGATCCAGTGGCAGAATACAATCTTTGCCTGGTTTGCCAAATGGTTGCAGGACGATGCGACTTGGTGGAACGCTATTTATAAGCCGAAAAACTTATAACTTTTATGGTGTAAGAGACTTTGGACATGTGTTTTTATATTGTTAGTATGTATAAGCTTATACGTTAGTATATGTAGGCTTATACGTACTGATGTATGACCTTACACGTACTAACGTGGGCTGAGTCTGTTTTCACTATCCGTTTTCCCTATACTGTTTCGGTGACATTCCTGTATATCTTTTAAAATATTTCCCAAAGAATGAGATATCTGGGAAATTAAGTGAATAGGCTATCTCCTGAATAGTAAGATCGGTGGATTTTAGTTTGGCTTCCGCATCTGTTATCACTAGTTTGGCGATGATATCTGTAACAGTTTTTCCCGTAATCTTATTGACAGTAGTGCTGAGGTGCTGAGGGGATATATGAAGCAGATCGGCATAAAAAGCTACACTCCGTTCTTTCGTATAATGTTTGATGATATATTGGACCAGACGTTTTACAATTTCTTCTCCACGATTGAAAGTACGTGTGGTTACATTGGTGTTCTGATGAATGCTGCCTACACCATGCAATATAGTGAGCAGCATGGTGCTGATTAAGTCTTTATTGGGCTTGGCTCCCATACGTTTCATTTTTATCAGCAACATAAAATAGTCTTGAAACAACTCGGTTATTTCGGGACGCAGAGGAATAATGGGCGTGTCAATCAGGGCTGAAAGATAGTTCATGGTGGAATTGAAGAGGTTTATTCCATTCAGCAACTCTTTGTTGAACCCTATCAGGTACAGACGGCAGTCGGGACTTTGCCGGTGGACATGTACAAAGGTTTCTGGCAAAATAGTGACAATGTCGTTCTTTTGTATCTTGTGTTCAGACAGATGGATCGTTATGTCACATTCACCTCGCAGGCACAGAAGGAACAAGCATCCTTCCATTCGTTGCGGGTAGTGGTAAATACGGCCTAATGATCCTGTCATGTCAATTTCTGCAACGAAATCCTTATTTGATTTAAATAGGTTAATGTCATCTATATACTTCATAAAAATAAAGAAGATTTTGATTATGCACCACAAATATAGGACAGTTAAAGCAGATAACAAAGAAAATGCTTAAAAATAGACTAATATATCTTACTGTTAGCACTTGTACGCCTTTAATAATTATGAGAACTTTGCAGCGGAAACTAATAGTGAAGATTAACAGTATGAAAGGTAAAAATTTGTCTATCATGGCAATGATTGCAGCAGTGTTCTGTTCTTGCGGACAGCAACCTGCACAAGAACGCGGTCCCCGTCCCGTGAAATTGGCGGAAGTGACCTCGTTAAGCAGGATCGAAAAATCGTATTCAGGTGTTGTGTCGCCTGATCAGTTCAGTGACTTGGCCTTTAAAATGTCCGGTCCGCTGGTAGCAATGAATGTACTCGAAGGACAGCGGGTAAAGAAAGGACAGGTAGTGGCCGAAATTGATCCGACAGATTACAAATTGGATTATGACGCTAAGAGGGCTTCATTTCAAAAGGCGGCATCACAGATGCAACGCGCGGAGAAACTATTGGCTAAGAACGCCATTTCCATGCAAGAATTTGAAACGACCCAAGCTTCGTATACCAATGCCAAATCGGCATTTGAAGATGCGCAAAACACATTGAATGACACAAAGCTACGCGCTCCATTTGATGGTTTCATCCAAAAAAAATACGTTGAAAACTATCAGCGTGTACAACCAGGACAAGGAGTAGTGTGTTTGATTAATCCGGCTAAATTGCAAGTGGAGTTCACTATCCCCGAAACGAATATTTCTTATGTAACTTCTCCTTCTACTATTTACGTAGAATTTGATGCCTATAAAGGAAAATTATTTCAAGCAAAAGTAAAGGAGTATGTAGAGGCTTCTCCCGATGGGGCAGGAGTTCCTGTATTCCTTTACATTGATGATCCGGAATTTGATTTGAAAAAATACAAGGTATCGGTGGGGTTCTCATGTCGTGTTATTGTCAATATTGAGAATGATGTGGTAAAAGAAGGGATTACAGTACCTTTGTCGGCTGTAGTGTTTGACAATACATTGAATAGTAAAAAAGTATTTGTTTATAATCCATCCACACAGAAAGTGGAACAACGCAAAGTCAACGATAAGGGTACTATTGTTGGACGTAATGACTTGATTGTTACCGGAGATGTGAAAGCGGGTGAACAGGTCGTTTCTGCCGGAGCCTCTTATCTTGTGGATGGCCAGCAAGTAAAAATATTAACAGAATAAAAAAGGAGAAAGCATATCATGAATATTCCAAAATATTCTTTGGAGAACCGGAAGGTTATCTATTTCTTTTTGGCTATTTTGCTGATAGGTGGAGTAATCTCCTTCTTCAAGCTGCCTAAGAAAGAAGATGCGCCTTTTGTGATAAAGACTGCGGTATTGGTTACCCAGTATCCGGGAGCGAACCCACATGAAGTGGAGAAACTGATTACGGAACCGATTGAACGTGAAATTCAGTCCATGACAGATGTATATCAGATTAAATCGGAATCTTATTTCGGACTGTCCAAGATTTCTATTGAACTTCAGCCTACGATTGATCCGGATTATATGCCTGTGAAATGGGATGAATTACGTCGTAAAGTGGCGAATATACAACCCAAATTGCCCAGTGGGGCGTCTACCATTACAGTGAATGATGACTTTGGTGATGTGTATGGCATTTATTATGCTTTGACCGCTGATGAGGGATTCTCGTATACTGATTTGCGTGACTGGGCCCAGCGTATCCGTACCCAGTTGACTCCGATTGAGGGAGTGCAGAAAGTGATGTTGTATGGGGAACAGACAGAAGTGATCAATGTCAAGATATCCACCTCCAAACTTTCGGCACTGGGCATTGATCCCACTTCAATTATGGGCATCTTGCAGAAGCAGAATATACAGGTGAATACGGGAGATATAGCGACAGAAATTTATCAGTTGCGCTTGCGTACGGAAGGAACTTATACCAGTCTGGAAGATATAGAAAATCAGTTGATTATCAGTAAGGACGGACGGGAAGTCCGTTTGGGGGAATATTGCAACAGTGGAGCGTGGATACTATGATCCGCCTTCAACCTTGATGCGGGTCAATGGTAAACGTGCTATTGGTATAGGTGTGGCCAGTGGAGCAAAGGATAATGTGGTAGCTGTGGGTAAAGCAGTGGACGAAAGGTTGGCGGAAATAGAGCAATTGTTGCCTATCGGTATTGAACTTGCCTCCCTTTATCCTGAGGATAAGATTGCCGATGAGGCGAATAATGGCTTTATCCTGAATTTGATAGAATCATTGGTTATTGTTATCCTGATTATCTTTGTGGTGATGGGATCGCGTGCCGGTATGCTGATAGGTAGTTCGTTACTTTTCTCAGTAGGTGGTACTTTGCTTATTATGTTGATGTGGGGAGTAGGATTGAACCGTACTTCTTTGGCGGCATTTATTATTGCCATGGGTATGCTGGTGGATAATGCCATTGTGGTGACAGATAATGCGCAAATAGGTATCAAGCGCGGAAAATCACGTTATCAGTCATTGATAGAGGGGGCCATCAAGCCGCAGTGGGCATTGCTGGGCGCTACTTTTATTGCTATCTGCTCTTTCTTGCCTTTGTATCTGGCACCGGCATCCGTGGCTGAGATTGTGAAACCGCTATTTGTTGTATTGGCTGTGTCACTGGGATTGAGTTGGATTCTGGCTTTGTGCCAGACTACGACTTTTGGTAATTTTATTTTGAAAGAAGCTGTTCCCGGCGGTGCAATGAAAGATCCGTATGATACTAAACTCTATCATAAATTCGAGAAGTTTCTGACCTTGCTGATTAAACGCCGTTTTGTGACATTGACCACCGTCTTTGTGACTTTGGTGCTTTCTTTGGTTATTATGGCTGTTATGCCTCAGAGTTTTTTTCCGAAAATGAATAAGCCTTATTTTCGTGCTGATCTGGTATTCCCCTGAGGGATTCAGTATTCATGCGGTAGATCAGGATGTGATGAAGGTGGAGGGTTATTTGAAGAATCATGAGAAAGTTAAATCATATTCGGTGACATTGGGTGGTACTCCGTTGCGTTACTATTTGGCAAGTTCTTCTTTTGGACCGAAGTCTAACTATGCTAATGTGATGGTGGAAACTAAAGACCCCGAAGATGCAGCCGAAGTAGAACAGCAGTTTTATGAGCACATGACCCAGAACTTTCCCAATATCATTACCCGTTCGGCACTTTTTGCTTTGTCTCCGGTGCCTGAAGCTGCTATTGAGATCGGTTTTATCGGTGAGAATCCCGATACATTGACCGCATTGGTTGAAAGGGCGAAGAAAATAGCCCGCCAGTGTGATATGGTGACGGATATCCGTTCTAATTGGGGAGATAAGGTGCCTGTGTGGAAACCGATGTTCTCTCAACAGAAAGGTTTACGCTTGGGAATTACCCGTCAGCAGGTTGCTAATTCATTCCGTACGGCTACCAATGGTTTGCCTTTGGGAGAATATCGTGAGGGGGATGTTTCCTTGCCTATTCTGTTGAAAGATGAGGATGTGGAAAAAATGAACTTGAATGATGTGAAAAGTGTGCCTGTATTCAGTACGAAAGGAAATTCCGTGAAAGTGGAACAGGTGATCGATAATTTTGCTTTGGGTTATGATTATAATGTAGTCCGCCGCTTTAACCGCGAGCGTTGTATGATGATGCAATGTGAACCTAAACGTGGAGCCAATACGATGGCTGCGTTTAAACAGGTGCTCACTGCCGTACAAGAGCAGATGCGGTTGCCCGAAGGGTATAAAATGAAATATTTTGGCGAGCAGGAAACACAGGATGTGAGTAACGCTGCATTGGCGAAGAATATTCCGCTGACCTTCCTGTTGATTTATGTGGTTCTGCTGTTTCTTTTCCCCAGCAACTACCGCAAGCCGGTATTGATTATGCTTATGTTGCCGCTGGTGTTTATTGGTGTGGTATGGGGATTGCTTTTGTTTGGTAAGTCATTGGACTTCTTTGCCATCCTCGGTCTGTTGGGATTGATTGGTATGAATATCAAGAACGCCATTGTGCTGGTCGATGAAATCGGACTTCAGTTGAAGGATGGAAAGGGTGCTGTGCCTGCCGTGGTCGAGGCTACCAAGACGCGTATCGTTCCGGTGACCATGGCTTCCGGAACTACTATTCTGGGTATGCTTCCATTGTTGGGCGATGCCATGTTTGCAGGTATGGCGGCTACCATTATGGGTGGTTTGTTCGTATCAACGGTACTGACCATTTTTGTTCTTCCGGTAACTTATTGTATTTTCTTTAAAATCAGAGCAGACAGATAATGAAAACTAAGATGATCTATATTATAAGTATGGCTTGTATGACCGGTACACTTTCGGCTCAGACTGTCGTGGATTATTCTACCTTTGAACAAAAGGTACTGGATTATAGCCAAACCTTAAAACAGAGTGTGGCGCAACGTACAGCTATGCAGAAGGCTATGAAAGCGGCAAAAACCGCTTTCTTTCCGGCTGTTGATGCAACGGGAAGCTATCAGTATCGTATTAACAAATACGAGATGGATTTTGGCGGAATGGCTGTTCCTATGGAGCACGATTCATACAGTGCCGAAGTAGGGGTATCACAACCTATTTATGCCGGTGGCAGTATCTATCACAATTATAAGGCTTCCCAAATACAAACTCAGATGGCGGATAAGTCGGTGGATTTGACAACGGATAATATTATCTATGCCGCTGAAGCCAGTTATTGGGGAACAGCCGCACAAAAAGAAATGTATGAAACGATGTGCCAGTATGTACAGATTATTGAGCAGTTGACCAAAGTGCTGCAAGATAAGTACGATGATGGCTATATCAGCAAGACGGATCTTATTCAGATGCAGACTCGTTTGAAAGAGGCTGAATTGCAACGTTCCAGCAGCTATCAGTCTTATCAGGTCGCCTTGCAGAATATGAATGTACTGATGGGATTGGAACCGCTGGCTGAAATGGATTTGACGGATTCTATTTCTACCATATTGCCTATGCCTGCCTTTGTTGGAGCGGAAACAGCCTTGAATGTGCGTCCCGATTATGCTATCTCCCAATTGGATGTGGATTATCAGAAAAGACAGGTAAGTCTGGCTGCCGCCAAGTACAACCCTTCTCTTTCTATCGGTTTTAAAGAGACATGGGGAACACAGATGTTGAACATTTCGGGCGAAACTATGTTTAATAGTAATGTGTATGCCTCTATTAAATTGCCGATTTTCCATTGGGGAGCCCGCTTTAAATCGACGGCTGCACAGAAGGCTATTTTATTGGGCAAGCAGTATGCATTGCAAGATAAGCAAGACCAAATAAGCAAAGAAGTGGCGAAGGCGTGGACTAGTCTGACAGAGAATACCCGTCAGATAAGTATTGCCGAGGAGAACTGCAAACTGGCAGAAGAGAATTTGGATTTGAACACTTTTAGTTATACTGAAGGTAAGTTGACTATTTTGGATGTGCTTTCTGCACAGCTGACATGGATACAGGCATATACAAACCTTATCCAATCTTATTATGAGCAGAAGATTGCGTTGGCTGATTACAGAAAAGCGACCGGTATAAGGTATTTAGGACAGAAATAGGTAAATTCAGACCAGATTCTTATTATTAAAAAAAGTCACAATAAAGCAGGTTTGGCTATCTTTGTATCCCAATCTGCTTTATTTGTTTTTTATCAGTTTATGTTTACTGTAAAGCTTGTTTTAACAGTGGAAAAAATAACAGGTTACAATGAAGAAAATATCATTTTTTGATCGTAATCTTTATATGTATGGCAGATGCGACTTTGGCAGTCACGCAAGAGGGCGGTCTGTTTTATTTGCCTGAAGATACGACAACGCAACACAAAGACAGCACAGTACAGAAAAGGACTTTTTTCAAAAGATTTCTGGACTATTTTAATGATGCTAATAAAGATAAGAATCATAAGAAATTTGATTTTAGTATTATTGGCGGACCACATTACAGTACGGATACCAAACTGGGGCTTGGACTGGTGGCAGCGGGGCTTTATCGTGCTGATAGAAGTGACATGCTTCTTCCCCCGTCCAATGTATCTTTATTTGGAGATGTTTCCACTGTTGGCTTCTATATGTTGGGGATACGCGGAACTCATATCTTTCCGCAGGACAAATACCGGCTGGATTATACTCTTTATTTTTATTCCTTTCCTTCCAAGTTTTGGGGAATAGGGTACGATATGGGTAATGTAGATGCCAATGAATCTGATTTAGATCGCTGGCAAGCACAAATTAAAGCTAGTTTTTTGTTTCGGATAGCGGATAATTTATATATAGGTCCTATGGCATCTTATGATTATGTGCATGGTAAGAATATGGAACGCCCCGGATTACTGGAGGGAATGAACCTTACTGCTGCTAATTATGGAGTGGGCCTTTCTTTGGCATATGATTCGCGCGATGTGTTGACTAATCCCCATAAGGGATATTATTTGAATATTACCCAATGTTTCCGTCCTAAGTTTTTAGGAAACGATTATGCATTCAGTACTACGGATTTGCGTACCAGTTATTATCATCCTGTATGGGAAGGAGGATTGTTGGCAGGAGAATTACGCGGTACTTTTAATTTCGGTAATCCGTCGTGGGCTATGATGGCGCTGTTGGGAAATTCGTATTCCATGCGTGGTTATTACGAAGGGCGCTATCGTGACAAGCATAAAATAGAGGGGCAGGTGGAATTGCGTCAGCATGTATGGAAACGTAATGGTGTTGTAGTTTGGATAGGGGCCGGAACTGTATTCAATAAGTTCAGTGCTTTGCGCATGGACAGAGTGTTGCCTAATTATGGAATAGGTTATCGTTGGGAGTTTAAAAAGAATGTAAATGTTCGTCTGGACTATGGATTTGGAAAAAATTGGACAGTCTGGTTTTATTTTTAATATAAATGAAGCATTTTAAAGAATTTATTCAGTGGTGTTGTGAGCCACAACGATTGTTCGTTCTGTTCATCGTTGTCTTGGCCATTCCCAATGTGGCATTGTTTTTTACAGAACAACAAATGACACTTTTGGCACGTATTTGTAATGTCATTCTGCCGGTATCGGTTTATTGGTTGATTATGACATTGGGGCGTAAACCTGGAAAGACTATTTGGATCTTATTTCCGTTTGTTTTCTTTGCGGCATTCCAATTGGTATTGCTATACCTGTTCGGGCGTTCTATCATTGCAGTAGATATGTTCCTGAATCTGACAACTACTAATTCCGGGGAGGTGATGGAACTGTTGGATAATTTACTGCCGGCTGTAATTGGTGTTTTTGTTGTTTACATTCCTGCTTTGGTCTTGGGAGGTTTCTCATGGGCCCGAGGTAATCAGTTGGAATATTCTTTTATTCGTTCTCAGCGTAAGTATGCCTTGGCAGGCATTGTTGCAGGAGTGTTATTGACTGTTATCTGCTATGCGACGCAACGTGATTATCAAGTAAAGATTGAAATGTATCCGGCTAATGTATGTTATAATTTAGTATTGGCTGCAGAACGTGCGGGCGAAACTGCCGGATATGCGGAAACTTCAAGGGATTTTACTTTTAATGCCAGTGTCGCACATGATAAAGACAGCCGGGAAGTTTATGTCTTGGTGATAGGGGAAACGGCCCGTGCCTGTAATTTCGGACTTTATGGTTATGAAAGGAATACCACTCCATTACTTGATAAAATGGAGGGGTTGGTAACTTTCACGGATGTGCTTACCCAGTCTAATACTACTCATAAAAGTGTGCCTATGTTGCTTTCGGCAGCTTCGGCTGAGGATTATGACTGTCTTTATAGACAGAAAGGAATCATTACCGCTTTCAAGGAGGCAGGATTTCATACAGCCTTTTTTTTCGAACCAGCTTCCTAACCATTCTTTTATTGATTTTTTGGGGGATGGAGGCAGATGATTGGAAGTTTATCAAGAAAGACACTCCGAAAGGAGCCAATATTTCGGATGACGAACTATTGTTTCTAGTAGAAGAGGAGCTAAAGGCAGGTCATCAAAAATTATTTATCGTGCTGCATGCCTATGGATCACATTTTAATTATAAAGAACGTTATCCCGAATCCATGTCTGTCTTTAAACCGGATAATCTGACAGACGCCAAATATGAGAATAAAGAGTATTTGATGAATGCATACGATAACACTATCCGTTATACAGATGGTTTTCTGGCTTCTTTGATCACTTTATTGCAGAAAATGAACTCTTTTTCGGCTATGCTTTATACTTCGGATCATGGAGAGGATATTTTTGATGATAATCGAAAATTATTTTTACATGCATCCCCGGTCCCGTCTTATTATCAACTGCATGTACCATTTTTAATTTGGTTGTCCAAAGCATATAGAGAAGAGAATGTGGAAGTACATGAAGCTATATTGCAGAACCGTGAAAAACCGGTAGCAGGAAATGCTTCTGTGTTTCATACCATGCTGAATTTGGCAGGGGTACAGACACCTTATAGGGCAGATAGCCTATCGGTAGCAAATAGACAATATCTCATTCGTCCGCGTTATTATCTTAATGATCATAATCTTCCTAAGTCATTGGATAAGATAGGATTAAAAAAGGAAGACATAGAACAGTTCAGACGAAATAATCTTGTTTATCCTTGATGTGAAAAAGATTTAAAATGGTTGGAGAATTATAATAGAATTACGTATTAATGATTAATTTCGCACAGCTTTGTTATTGTATTTATTACGAAAACTATTATAATTCTTTTATTATGAAAAACAAGAAAAACAATTTCTATCTGATGGGAGTGGTGTTTATAGCCATTCTCGGCGGTTTACTTTTCGGTTATGATACAGCTGTTATTTCGGGAGCGGAGCAGGCTCTGCAAAAACATTTGGGATTAGATGCTTTCTGGCATGGCGTGACTGCTTCCAGTGCATTGATAGGTTGTGTCATTGGTAGTGCTTTTTCCGGTTATTTTGCTTCGGGGTTAGGACGTCGTAATTCGTTGCGTCTGGCTGCTTTATTGTTCTTTCTGTCTGCTTTAGGCTCTTATTATCCCGAATTTTTATTTTTTCTCTAAAGGAGATACTTCGTTTGCATTGATCCTTGCTTTTAACTTTTATCGTATCATCGGGGGGATCGGTGTAGGACTTGCCTCTGCTGTTTGTCCGATGTACATTGCCGAAATTGCTCCTTCCGAAATTCGTGGTAAATTGGTTTCTTGTAATCAGTTTGCTATTATTTTTGGCATGTTGGTAGTCTATTTTGTGAATTATATGATTAAAGATGGTATGCCGGATGAAGTGCTTGTTTCCGATGGTTGGAGATATATGTTTGGTTCAGAAGCGGTTCCGGCTGCATTATTTGGCATTTTATTGTTTTTGGTTCCTGAAACTCCGCGCTATTTGGCTATGACCCATCAGGATGATAAAGCGTTTTCTGTACTTGAAAAAGTAAATGGAACAGATAAGGCTAAAACTATTTTGTCTGAAATAAAGGCTGTGACTTCCGAGAAAACAGAGAAACTGCTTACATACGGGTTGACAGTTATTGTAGTCGGTATCTTGCTTTCTGTATTTCAGCAAGCTATCGGTATTAATGCTGTGCTTTATTATGCACCGCGTATTTTTGAGAAAATCGGTGGCGGTGGTGATGGTATGATGCAGACTGTGGTAATGGGGGTAGTTAATATTCTCTTTACATTGGTTGCTATCTTTACCGTAGAGAAGATGGGACGTAAACCCTTGTTGATTGTTGGTTCTATTGGTATGGCTGTAGGTGCATTCTGTGTTGCATTTTGTGATGAGTTTCAGGTGGGAGGTATTCTTCCTGTTCTTTCCATCATTGTTTATGCTGCATTTTTTTATGATGTCATGGGGACCTATCTGCTGGGTGTTGATTGCAGAGATATTTCCGAATACTATCCGCGGCAAGGCAGTGGCTATCGCTGTAGCTTTCCAGTGGATATTCAATTATCTGGTCTCTTCCACTTTTCCTGCCATGTATGAATTCAGTCCGGTGTTTGCCTATGGGCTTTATGGCGTGATTTGTGTGCTTGCAGCTCTGTTTGTATGGAAGATGGTTCCTGAAACAAAAGGAAAGACTTTGGAAGATATGACTCGTCTTTGGAAAAAAAAGAGCGAAGGAGGCTTGAGAATCTTTCTTCTGATCAAGAACTATTTCATATTGTTTCCTTTTGATAATATCGTCCGACGGATATAAAGCGTATGTCTTATATTCATCGGATGATCGCTTTATAAAGGTTGGATGAGCCATCTTTGTCTTGGACGGATGTGAATAGAGCAAGAAAAAAGACAGATGCGAAAATATTTTCGCATCTGTCTTTTTTTCGTTTTTTATCAGGATGGGATTGTTTTATTTCTTTTCCCCTATTGTTTTCAGCATTTCTTGTACGGCTGCTTCCAACTGCTGGTCTTCACCTGCCAATGCCTTTTCTGGAGTATTATAAACTTCAATGTCTGGAGAAAGTTGGTGATTTTCTGCATATTGTCCACGCATATCCATGCAACCCACCTGAGGAATACCGAACACAATGCTCGGATCGATTTGGTTTTCCCACCATACGGCAGTCATTGTGCCCGGAACCGGTGCGCCAATCAGTTTGCCTATCTTTAATTCCTTGTAAACCCATGGGAAGCCATGTGCGTTACTGTAATTGTCCTCGCATACCAATACGCAGGATGGCTTGAGCCATTTATTGAATGGGTCGCTGCCTATGTATTGTCCGCGTGGAACGAAACGCTGATATTCCTTGCCGCTTAATAAAGTGGCCAAGTCATCATGTAGCCAGCCGCCTCCATTGTGGCGTGTGTCTACAATAATAGCTTCTTTGTTGCGGCAGCGTCCCAATACTTCACTATATACTTCGCGGAAACTTTGACTGTCCATACCTTTTACGTGTACATAGCCTATGCGGCCTTCGGATAATTTATCGACTATATTGCGGCAACGTTCTACCCAACGTTTATACAGCAAGTTACTTTGTTCGCCCGTGCTGATAGCTTTGATGGTGATATCAAAACGTTTGCCGGTAGCCGGATTATATATGGCCAGTAACACTTTTCTTCCGGCTTTGCCTTCCAGTAGCGGGAAGTAGTCTTGTCCTTTTACGATAGGTTTGCCGTCAATTTTCTCGATGATGCAACCAGGAGTAACATCCGTTTTTTTCACGGCAAATGGACCTTTTGCTAATATTTCTTTAATTTTTAGCCCGTCACCATCATAAGTTTCGTCATAGAATGCTCCTAGGGTCGCTGTGGATAGTGTAGGACCGTTTGAGTAGTAACGTGCTCCGGTGTGTGAACCGTTTAACTCACCCAGCATTTCACTCAGCATTTCCTGAAAATCATAATTGTTATTGATGTATGGAAGAAAGCGTGCGTATGCTTTGTGATAGCCTTTCCAATCTACTCCGTGCAGATCTTTTACGTAGAATTTATCTTCTACTTGTTGCCATACATGATCGAAAATATATTCGCGTTCACCATAGGGTTGGTAGTCGAAGAAAGCTTCGAATTCTACAGGTTTGGTTTCACCACTGCTGACAGTAACTTTCTTGATACCACCTTGGCTGCAAAGGAACAGATTCTCGCCTTTCTTATCAGGAAGCAGGGCTCCGCCACCGACTTTTTTCATGACGATTTTAGTCTTGTTTTCTTTAAGATCGTGTTCCCATAAATCATATCCGCTTTCGAAGGCTGCTTGATAATATAGTTTGTCACCCTTCGGAGTTAATACAGCATCTCCCAATCGTGAAGAATTTACAGTTAGACGAATCACACGGTCACGGCTGTTTTCAAGGTCGAAAACCAGTGGTTTTACTTCCTTCTTGTCATCTTCTTTCTTGGAGTCTTTCTTTTTATCTTTTTTATTATCAGCCTTCTTTTTCTCTTCACTCTTCTCTTTGTCTTTCTTTTCTGATTCCTCCAGCAAAGCAAGTTCTTCCTTGCTCATTCTGAAACGGTCGTATGCGTCCAAGTCGAAGAACATGATGTAGATATCCGCTTCAGCGCCCCAGCTTCCGTGGCTGCGGAATCCTGCGCGGTCACTTTCCCAAATCATGGCTTTTCCATCCAATACCCATTTGGCATTGCCGTCACTGTATCCACTTTCGGTCAGATTATGAATTTCTCCGTTGCCAGATGCGTTGACCAGTGCAACATCCTTGTTATTCCATCCGCCAATACCTATGTAGTTGGTAAGAATCCATTTGCTGTCCGGACTCCATTGATACCATTGGTCACCGTCGCTGTATGAATATTCATAGTTGCCATCCATGACGGTTCGTACAGCTTTTGATTTCAGATTCAGAACACGGATGGTAGTACGGTTTTCAAGAAAGGCTACTTCTTTGCCGTCAGGACTGTATTGAGGTTGGAATGAAGTGATATCCGAATTGGTCAGTCTTTCCTCTTTGATATCGGTTGCGTAAGCGAACTGTTTTTCTTCCTTTTTAGCTAGACTGGTTTGATAAATCTGCCATAATCCGTTTCTTTCGGAAGCGTAAACAATACTTCTTCCGTCCGGAGAAAAGTGAATATCGCGTTCCTGTTGCGGAGTATTGGTGATTTGTTTGGTGGTGCTGTATTCTGTTGATGTGACATATACATCTCCGCGTAGTACAAAAGCAATTTCTTTTGCATCGGGTGAAAGGGATATTTCTGTTGCTCCGCTACGCTTAATCTGGCGGATGAGATCTTTGTCGTTCTTGTCGGTGACAATGGAAATCTGAACTTTTTGCGGAATGGCACCTTCTTTTACCGTGTAGATTTCGCCATCATATCCATAGCATAATGTTCCATTGGAGGCGGCACTCAGGAAGCGTACCGGATGTTTGGTATGGTTGGTGATTTGTTTGGATGTATTACCGTCAATATCACGTTTGAAAATATTAAATGAGCCTTTTTCCTCACTTAAATAATAGAATGGATTTATCATCTGAAGCCCAAACGGGAGTGCGGTCCTCACCATTGAAAGTAGTTTGTTTGCGAAAGGTACGGTTTCCATTCAGAGAACACAGCCAAATATCGCGGGTAATGGATGAAGTGTGATGTTTACGCCAAGGATCTTCATATCCTTTTTTGTCATGGTAGAGCAAAGTATTACCTGTGTGATTGATACTGATATCTTCCATCGGCATGGAAGAGAAGAGGGCAGGGCGTCCTCCTTCGGTATTAACTTCATATACTTGTTGGAATTGTCCGGAGGGGAATTGTGCGTCTTCTACAGTTGGCATTATATTGGCTAGAAACAGAATGTGTCCGGCGTCTTTATAAGCCACCGGTGTTTCATTACCCGAATGGGTGGTTAATCTTTTGGGGATACCCCCTTCCTTGTTTACCTCAAAAATATCCATACTTCCCATGCGGTCTGATGCGAAAGCAATTTTTTTTTCCGTCAGGACTCCAGATAGGTTTGGTGTCGTGGGCAGGGTTGGTTGTAATCTGACTGGCCCTGCCGCCTGTAGAGGGTACTGTGTAGATGTCACCTTTATAGGTGAATGCGATGGTGGTTCCATCCGGAGAAATGGCACAATAACGCATCCATAATGGATTGTCCTGTGCATACGTGGAAATTGACAACAAAATTGCTGCCACACCTAGTAGCTGTCTTTTCATGTGGATAAAATGTTGTGGTTAATACTAAGTTATTTCTTCTTTTTCAGGAAATATCCTCTGATTCTTTGCATGATCTTGATACCGGTCCGTACTCCGTCATAAACGGCGATTCCTGTATTGATATGTTGCATAATGCCTTCTACGCCTCCTTTTTGTTCTACAGGCGCAAAAAGTTCATGTATGGTTTGTACCATTTCCTTTTTTAGCTTGCTGTACTTCTTCCAACTTCTCAGCTTTTCGTTGTGCTATCACTTCCAAAGTGATGATGGGCGTTTTATTAGGAGTATTCTCTTTCATAATCAGTTGTCATTTAAAAGCAGGTTGGCAAGGAAATTTACCATAGGCTGGACAATCAGCCGTTTGCGGAATAAAACGATTAACAGAATCAGCAGAATAATGCATCCGGTAATGATTCCATAGCTAGCCATAAGCCCGCCTACATGAGGTTCGAGTACATAGGCCAATGTAAATGACAAGTAGAAAAGTGCGATAATACCTAATATCAATAATATAAAGACAAGGATGAGGGTTGATATCAGTATAGTAAGTTTTTCTACTAAATGTAATTTTACATAATCCTTTTGTAACTCTGCGTACTTTTTAAGCTCTGCCAGAAGTTGTTGCAGATTATCTATATTTTATCGTTTGCAAACATGCGTGGAGTTTTGATTTAAAAATTATTGTCATTCCGGACTTGGATCCGGAATGACAATACACTTTTGTGGGCGTTGCTTATTCTTTTACCTCGGCTGCAATTTCATCGACCAGATTTTCCATATCTGTGCGACTTAATTTGATACCTCTTTTACGTAAAGCATCAGCAATTTTGCTACGAGTGTCTTCTCCGCTTTCAGGAGCAAATAAAATACCTGCTGCTGCACCAACTACGGCTCCGCCTAGGAATGCAGCTAAAATACTTAATCCTTTCATAGTTTTTTAGTTTTTTGTACCTTACAAATCTAACAAATAAAACTGAATGTTGTTGTTTATTTTGTCTATTTTTGAATAGAAATTGGAGATTCTTCTCTGATTAACTAAATTTAACTCCATTCTTGATGTGAAAGCTGTTGATATATTGCTACTTTTGCACCAATATAATGGAATTAAACTAGAGTATTAATTTATAAAAGATTGAGTAATCATGAAAAAACTTAGTTGTGTTGGGTATGGGATTGTGCGTAGCCTTGGCATTTTCCTCATGTAAATCTAGCGAAAGTGCTTACAAGAAGGCTTATGAAAAAGCAAAACAACAGGAATTGGCTGAAGCTCCTGCTGATCAGGTAGAAGCAACTCCGGTTGAAGCTGCTCCGGTAGTATCTGCCCCTGTGACAACTGCTCCTGTTGCCGGTCCGGTTCGCGAAGAGAAAGTAGAATTGGTTTCAGGTGACGGCTTAAAAGCATATAGCGTAGTATGTGGTAGCTTTGGTGTGAAAGCGAATGCAGAAGGTTTGAAACAATATTTGGATGGTCAAGGTTATAATGCCAAAGTGGTTTATAATGCTGAAAGAAATATGTATCGCGTTATAGCATCTTCATATGATGACCGTGCGCAGGCTACTCAGGCAAAGGAGGAGTTTAAGGCAAAATATCCTAACCGTGACGATTTCCAGAAGGCATGGTTACTATATAGAGTATATTAATGACTTCTTTTTGGTAAATTAAGAAGAAAATATAGTCTATTTTTCTTTATTAAAAGTGGCAACTGTGAAGTTGCCGCCTTTTTTTATAGCTTTGTCGGTTCTAAACAACAATAAAACTAAGGGTATGAAATATTATGGCAGATTATCGGTCATTGCTCTTTTGGCTATAGCACCGCTGTATGGCTTTGCCCAGGAAAAGGTGGTGCCTATAAAATATGGAGATATGGATCAGTGGATAATCCGTAAGGTTCATGAGTCCGGTGTTATAGGCGGCAATACCAAACTTCTTTATGAGATAGGTCCTACAAAGGAAATAGATGGTAACAAACCTTATAAAAATATGGGAGGGTCTCCTTGGGGAACCTCTAATGTGATGGCTAAGGTAGTGGGCATTGTTAAAACAAATAATTCTGTTTATAGAGACAAACGGGACAATGGATATTGTGCTCGCCTGGAAACGCATATAGAGAGCGTCAAAGTATTGGGGATGGTGAATATTACTGTATTGGCAGCCGGATCCATTTATTTAGGTGATATGCTGGAGCCTATAACAGGAACTAAGAATGCTGAGAAGAACATGAACTGGGGAGTTCCTTTTACTCAACGTCCCAAAGCTGTCCGTTATGATTATAAGGTAAAGATGTCTGGTGAGAAAGATCGTATCCGGTTGACAGGTTTCAGCAAGAAAGGTCAGGTGGCAGGGCAGGATTGTGCGATAACTGTTTTCTTTTTGCAAAAACGTATGGAGGACGCTGAAGGAAATATTACGGCGAAGAGGGTAGGAACTATGGTGATGAAATATGATAAGGATTCGGATGGTTGGGTAAATGGTGCTACTTATGAAGTGCTGTATGGTGATATAACCAAGCATCCGTCTTATAATCATGAAACAATGGGGTTGAGAGAGAGGGATTATACTAGAAATAGTAAGGGAGAAAGTGTCTTGATTAAAGAAATAGGATGGGCGGAGGCCAATGAAAATCCTACGCACATGATACTGCAATTTTCGTCCAGTCATGGGGGGGGACTTTTATCGGTTCTCCTGGAAATACACTTTGGGTTGACAATGTGAAGCTGGTCTATTGAGGATAGTAAATGCTTTTGTTTGTATAATGTTGCTTATATATTAGTCTGTGTCACTATACGATAGAATATTTTAAAATTCGTCTTGAGCTTTTTTGAAAAATCAACAGGATGTATTTAAAAAAAGGCTCTTGTTCTTTTGCTAAATACGTCCTGTTGTTTTTTGATGTATCAGTTTTTTTAGCTTGTATAGCCCGATATCTTGTTACAAGATTCGGTAAATACTACCTCAAGTTTCCAGAATTGTATAGCCAAGATCTGTAGATTCTTGTTATATGATTTATTTGCTGTTGCTGCTTATGTGATCAAAAAAGCAGTTGAAGAAAAAGAGGGAGCATCGTTTGTTACGATACTCCCTTCTTTAATCTATCAGAGTTTTATCAGGTATCAATGATTATTTTACTTCCAAGATAACTACGCGGTTCAAATAGTTCTTACCAAACATGTTATCTGTTCCACCCATAGCAACTTTTTCAAGCTGGCTTTCTTTTACGCCTTCTGCAACCAATGCATCGTAAACAGCCTGAGCACGTTTTTCAGACAAAGTCTGGTTGAATGAAGCAGATCCTGTAGCTTTATCAGCGAAACCTGCAATTTTGTACTTAGCGTTAGGATTAGCTTTGATTGCTTTAGCCATTAACTGTACATTAACCATACCTTCCGGACTGATCTTTGCTTTACCGATCTTGAAGAAGATAGCAACTTCTGCAGCGCTAGGAACTTCTTTAATCACTTCCTTAACTACTTCTTTCGGAACTTCGCGGATCACTTCCTTGATCACTTCTTTTTCTACTACACGGTCTTCAACTTTAGCAAACTTCTTGCCACCAAAGATGTAGCTGACACCAGCTGTCAACATACCTGTTCCTTCAGCTTTACGGTGGCTACTGATATTACCAAAGATAGAAGGAGCGATGGCGCCACGAGCTTCAACATCGATAGCCCAATATTTGTTAATGTTGAACTTCAAGCCTACACCGGCGGATGCACCAATACGTGCTCTTGCTTTGCTTTCACCTTCGGGAACCATTGTTCCATCATTCTTGATTGTTACGTTCTGTGACTTAGCTACGGAAAGCATAGGACCAGCAAAACCATATACTTCAAAAAAACGGCTAGGATTAGCACCTGCAAACAGAGTTGACAAGTTTACCATAGCGTCAATGTTAGCTCCTACGTAGTTCTTGTTGTGTTCGTAGTAACTGTTATCCAAACACAAGTGTTGTGTGATACCATTTACCTGACCACGTATCCCCCATGTGGGAGTAATTAACTTACCCAAAGAGATGCTGAAGTGAGGAGCCAGCTTATTGAAACCATCGTTTTCAATAGCGTGGATACCTCCACCTACACTGACAAAAATATTGTCACTCCATTTCGGAGTATAATAATTAGTATCTTGTGCCATAACCGTAGTTGCACAAGCTCCTGCCAACAAAAGTGACAGTGTTAAGAATTTATATTTCATTTTTATTATATTTTTTGGTGAATAACTGAACAAATAACCGATAGATGATTAATTATTATCTTCCACCTGCACCACCACCTGAGTTGCTGTTATCTCCATGACCGTGATCGTGACCTGCGTGTGATTCTGAAGATTCAGAAACAACTGTTGCACCAGCTTTTCTAAGCTGTACATTAGGAATAGTATATTCTACTCCATCAACTGTTGCAGTTACAGTAACGACTGATTCAATAATTGTTGTTACAGGGCTGAATGTTACAGTAGTTTGAGCTTTGATAGTTCTTGTTTCTTTCTGCATTTCAGTTTTAATACCTGTATTGTAAGTACCGACTACTGCTTTTAAAACCTTGATAACATTTTCGTTACTCATTGCTCTTGAGTTAACAAGAGTTTCAATGTAACTGTTAATAGCATTAATATTAACAACTTCTGAACCTACTTTAGCTGCATATTCAATATCTAAATTTTTTGTCTACATCATAAGGTCCGTAAGTAACAGGAGTATTCTTAACTTCAGTTGTTTCAATTGTAGTTGGGTCTTCGCTTACTGTTACATTTTTAGCAGCAGAAACTATTTTCTGAGCATAGAAATTTACCGGAATAAGAGCAAACTGTCCTTTTGCTAGTTTAGGAATTGCCACAGTAATGGCTTCTACTGGCAGATATTCTGCATTGCTGAAAGAGGGGCAACTAATTTCTTTTGTAGTAGCTGCAATTGTTCCATCTGTACCTGCAGTGATTGTTTCAACAATTGCTTGGGGAGCAAGAACTTCACCCGTTGTCAAATCATATACGGTGGCAACAATCGTCGCACTAGCAGGTGATAGTTCTACCGGTTCTACATTAAATTCTTCTTTTTCGCAGCTTGTAAACACTACTGTTGTTAAAGCTACTGCAGCTAATGCTAATTTAGCACCAATACCGCTCAAAAAAGCTTTTCTTTTCATCTCAATAAAATTAAAAATTTAGTAATTCTGATTTAATAAAATATGGATTAAAACTATTTTGTTGCATTATATTGTCACTTGCATTACTATATGGCATTTTATAATAATATTTTTCATTTCCTGCATTATATGTTATACCCGTACCCAATGAGGTAGAAACCCTTGGTATATATTTATGTCTTTTATATTTATAAGGTTGTAATGCGACGATGAACTTAAACCCTCCATTACTATTGGCATGTTCAGCTTTTACAGCGTAAAAACCTATACTGGACATAGCGGAAGTGTCTGATCATTTCAAATCTTACCCCTTTTTCTTTTAATAAATATTGTTCAGCTCTCAATTTAAACTGTGTATTAAACCTTGGCAGTAAAAGTTCCCCTACAGACCAATAAGTAGTGTACTTATCATTATAGCGAAATTTAAAACCTCTCCAATATCCAAATCCGACATAACCGAATCTTCCTTCTATAGAAAATCGCTCATCCTTGAATGGATAAAACAGATTTAAATCTGCACCATATGTATCATAATCAAAGAAACCTATTGTTGCTGTTCCCAGTATATTATAAGGCAGACGAAATTGTTGTGCCAAGGTTAGATATCCAGGACGAACTTTTCCTGCAAGTTCTCCATATCCGTCATTATACACAGGCAGAATAATCTGTCCAGTAAATTTCATTCCTGGCCAAAGCGACACCTCTACCGCCGGGCTAAACTCTAATAAAGCCTGATATATCTGTGTAATGATATAGTTCTTAAAGTATAGCTGCGGATATACCAATATATCTACTTTAAACAGCGAACTGTTCTTTTTGCTTTTCTTTCTTCACCTTGTCCCAACTGTCACCTATATCATAACTGACTTTCCAATCTTCACCACTTACCACTGTTGTGTCACCGGCAAGAGGCTGATAGGTCAGTGAGACCTGAGGTATATTATAGTTGGTAACAATCAACTTACAAGATTTATCCTTGGGTAATCCCATTGACTGTATGATATCTACAGCCTTTCTAATACCCAACGCTTGAATTTTGTAAGCACTGTTTTCAACCACATAAACTCTTTCTTCAGGAGTATCTGTCCATCTTACATTTTCAAATCCCATTTTTACAAGACTATCTGTTGTTAATTCTCCTGTTGATTGACTGAAACTTTTTAATGGAATCATAACAAGCAACAATATAGCTATACAATACAACAAACATCTATATAAAACTCCTTTTGAAGAGCTCTTATTTTTCATTTTATAACAAATACTTGTTTCAATTTAACATTATGCGACCCTTACGTTAAGCCACATATTCGGTGCAAAAATAAGTACTATTTTTCAAATAGCAAATAAAATTAAACGAAATGAATCGTTTCTTTTGAAAAATCAGTTGAAAAGCATATTTAATCTTTATATATAAAATAGGTATGGAATAAATTTGTATTTTTGCAAACTATATGAGTAGAATATTAGCGATAGATTACGGTAAAAAGCGCACAGGTGTGGCTGTGACGGATGTTTTGCAAATTATTGCAAACGGGTTAACGACTGTCCCTACACACCAACTACTGGGCTTTATTCTGAAATATGTGGAAAAAGAGCCTGTGGAACGCATCATTGTAGGGCATCCCAAGCAAATGAATAATCAAGAGTCGGAAAATATGCGTAATATTGTCCCTTTTGTCAATCAACTAAGGAAACAATTACCGGATATACCGATAGAGTTTGTTGACGAGCGATTTACGTCCGTATTGGCCCACCAAGCCATGTTGGATGGAGGTTTGAATGGAAAAAAAGATAGGCAGAATAAAGCTTTAGTTGATGAAATCAGTGCTACGATAATCTTACAGTCCTATTTGGAGTCGAAGAAATATATTTAATAAATAAAAACAGATTAAGAAAAATGATATTACCTATTTATGTGTATGGACAACCGGTGTTGCGTAAAGAAGCAGAGGATATTACCCCGGATTACCCTAATTTGAAAGAGTTGATAGCAAATATGTTTGAAACCATGAATCGTGCAGATGGTGTGGGTCTGGCTGCTCCGCAAATTGGTTTGCCTATTCGTGTCGTAACTATTGATCTGGATGTGATGTCTGATGAATTGCCCGAATTTAAGGATTTCCGTCGGGCTTATATAAATCCTCATATTTTAGAAGTGGGTGGAGAAGAAGTCAGCATGGAAGAAGGTTGTTTGAGTTTGCCAGGTATCCATGAAACGGTGAAACGTCCGGACCGTATTCATGTGACTTATTTGGATGAGGAGCTGAAAGAACATGACGAGTGGGTGGAAGGCTATTTGGCAAGGGTCATGCAGCATGAATTTGATCATTTGGACGGAAAAATGTTCATTGATCATTTGTCTGCATTACGCAAACAGATGATTAAAGGAAAGCTGGGGGCCATGTTGAAGGGCAAGGCGCGTTGTTCCTATAAGGTCAAGACTATAAAATGATAACTCCGCGATTTTGATTTATGCGCCACAGGTGGCGCATTTGTGGGGAAAACCGTATTTTTATAAATACAAAATGATAAAACGGATACTCTATACATTATTAATAATGTTCCCTGTACTAGCTTCGGCACAGATAAATACGGACAGGGTGATGGCGATAGGGCGTAATGCGCTTTATTTTGAGGATTATGTCCTTTCGATTCAATATTTTAATCAGGTGATTAATGCAAAGCCTTATTTGTCTGATCCTTATTTCTATAGAGGTCTGGCGAAGATAAATTTGGATGATTTTCAGGGGGCGGAGAGTGACTGTTCAGAAGCTATTGAGCGGAATCCGTTTGTGGTAAGTGCTTATCAGGTACGTGGATTGGCACGGATCCAACAGAATAATTTTGCGGGAGCTATAGAAGATTATACCAAGGCATTGGAGTTTGATCCTGAGAATATAGGGGTATGGCATAATATGGCCCTTTGCCGTATCAGGCAGGAAGATTATAAGGGGGCGAAGAATGATCTGGATAAGCTGATCGCTATTTCCCCCCCGATATACAAAGGCCTATTTGATGCGTGGTGAGGTGGATTTGAAGCAGAAGGATACTTTGGCTGCCGAAAAAAGACTTTGGTAAGGCGATTGAAATAGACCGTTATGATGCAGATACATGGGCCAGCCGTGCTATCCTTCGTCTGCAGCAACAGAGATATAAAGATGCGGAAGCTGATTTTGATCATGCCATCCGTCTGTCCACCCGGAATTCAGGTGTCTATATCAATCGTGCTTTGGCCCGTTACCATCAGAATAACCTGAGAGGAGCGATGAGTGACTATGATATTGCATTGGATATTGATCCCAATAATTTCATCGGCCATTATAACCGGGGCTTATTACGTGCACAAGTAGGCGATGACAACCGGGCTATTCAAGACTTTAATTTTGTTATCGAAATGGAGCCCGACAATATGATGGCTATTTTCAACCGTGGTCTGTTATTGGATCAGACAGGAGATTATAAAGGGGTCAATTAAAGATTATTCTACGGTGATAAATGAATATCCCAATTTTTTTAGCTGGGCTATCAGTACAGAGCGCAGGCACGTAGGAAAATAGGGGATGTAAAAGGTGCTGATGCAGATGAATTCAAAGTGTTGAAAGCACAACTGGATAAACAGAACGGAGTAGATCCTAATAAGCAGACTGCCGATAATACAGAGAATAATAAAACCCGTAAGAAGTCCGACAAAAACATGAACAACTATCGTAAGATTGTGGTTGCCGACAACGAAGAGGGAGAAGAAAAATATAAGAGTGACTATCGTGGACGCGTGCAGGATAAGAATGTGAATATTGTTCCCCAGCCTATGTTCGTGCTTACCTATTATGAAAAGCACGATGATGTGAAACGACAGGTCAACTATTATAAGTTCATTGAAACATTGAATAATCAGAAAGTACTTCCCGGTCGTCTGATTATAACTAATGAGGAAGCTCCTCTGACGGAAGAACAAGCTACAAAACATTTTGCATCCATTGACGAACAGACTGCTGCTATTGTGGCTGATCCGAATGATGTGAACAAACGTTTTGCACGTTCATTGGACTTTTATCTGGTGCAGGATTTTGCAAGTGCCATTGAAGATTTGAATCAGGCTATTATTATTGAGGGTAATTTCTTTCCGGTTTATTTCAATCGTGCTTTAATCCGTTATAAGCAGCTGGAATACCAGAAGATGGAAAAAGAGTATGATTTGAAAGCCAATCCGGGAGAGAAGAGTGCTGTGAAAGCTGCGGACTATGAAATGGTAAAGCGCGATTTGGACAAGGTGATTGAGCTGGCTCCGGATTTTGTCTATGCTTATTATAATAGAGGTAATGTGCTTTCTATCTTGAAAGACTATCGTGCGGCAATTGTTGATTATGACAGAGCCATCCAGTTGGATCCTAAATTTGCGGATGCTTATTTCAATCGCGGCTTGACACATATCTTCTTGGGTAACAACAGGCAAGGTATACAGGACCTGAGTAAAGCAGGTGAGTTGGGACTTTTCTCTGCTTACAATATAATCAAACGCTTTACGGAACGAAAAGAATAACATTTTTTTGCTAAAAGAGGATAAGTCAAAAGATTTCGTTATTTTTGCATCCTCAAGAAAGAAAATAAATAGAAGATTATGATAAAGATAACATTCCCCGACGGCTCTGTTCGCGAATATAACGAAGGAGTTACTGGTCTGCAGATTGCAGAAAGTATCAGTTCACGGCTGGCGCAAGATGTTTTAGCTTGTGGCGTGAACGGTGAAACGATTGATTTATCTCGCCCTATCAATGAAGATGCAAACTTCGTTCTTTATAAATGGGAAGACGAACAGGGCAAACATGCTTTCTGGCACACTAGTGCCCACTTGCTGGCCGAAGCATTGCAAGAACTTTATCCAGGCATTCAGTTTGGTATCGGTCCGGCCATTGAAAACGGTTTTTACTATGATGTAGACCCGGGTGAAGCAATCATTAAGGAGGCAGATCTGCCAGCTATTGAGGCCAAGATGGCCGAGTTGGCTGCAAAGAAAGAAATATTGGTGCGTCAGAGCATTGCTAAAGAGGATGCGTTGAAGAAATTCGGTGAAAGAGGTGAGACTTATAAATGTGAATTGATCTCCGAACTGGAGGATGGACACATCACCACTTATACACAAGGTGCGTTTACCGACCTTTGCCGTGGCCCCCACTTGACCTCTACTGCTCCTATCAAAGCTATCAAGCTGCTTTCTGTGGCCGGTGCTTATTGGAGAGGGCAGGAAGACCGTAAGCAGATGACACGTATTTATGGTATAACTTTCCCGAAGAAGAAAATGCTGGACGAATATCTGGTAATGCTGGAAGAAGCCAAGAAACGCGACCATCGTAAGATAGGTAAGGAAATGGATTTGTTCATGTTTACCGATATGGTGGGCAAGGGACTTCCCATGTGGTTACCGAAAGGTACTGCCTTGCGTATCCGTTTGCAAGATTTCTTGCGCCGTATCCAGGCCCGTTATGATTATCAGGAAGTAATGTGTCCGCCTATTGGCAACAAGAACCTGTATATCACTTCCGGACACTACGCCAAGTATGGTAAGGACTCGTTCCAGCCTATTCATACACCCGAAGAAGGGGAAGAATATTTCCTGAAACCGATGAACTGTCCTCATCACTGTATGATTTATAAGAATTCTCCACGTTCTTATAAAGACCTGCCGTTGCGTATCGCGGAATTCGGAACCGTATGCCGCTACGAACAGAGTGGTGAATTGCACGGACTGACCCGTGTGCGCAGTTTTACGCAAGATGATGCTCACTTGTTCTGTCGTCCCGACCAAGTGAAGGAAGAATTCCTTCGCGTGATGGATATCATTAACATTGTGTTCAAGTCTATGAATTTTGAGAATGTGGAAGCTCAGATTTCTCTTCGTGACAAGGTGAACCGTGAAAAGTACATTGGTAGTGATGAGAATTGGGAAAAAGCCGAACAAGCCATTATTGAAGCTTGCGAAGAAAAAGGCCTGACTGCGAAAGTGGAATATGGTGAAGCTGCATTCTATGGACCTAAATTGGACTTTATGGTGAAAGACGCTATCGGCCGTCGCTGGCAATTGGGAACAATTCAGGTAGACTACAACTTGCCCGAACGATTCCAGTTGGAATATATGGGTTCAGATAACCAAAAGCATCGTCCGGTAATGATTCACCGTGCACCTTTCGGATCAATGGAACGTTTTGTTGCCGTATTGATTGAGCACACTGCCGGTAAATTCCCGCTGTGGCTGACTCCTGATCAGGTAGCTATTCTGCCTATTTCTGAGAAATTCAATGAGTATGCGGAAAAAGTGAAAGCAGAACTGAGAAAATTCGATGTTCGTGCTATTGTGGATGACCGTAATGAAAAAATCGGCCGTAAGATTCGTGACAACGAAATGAAGCGTATTCCTTATATGTTGATTGTAGGTGAGAAAGAAGCTGAAAACGGTGAAGTTGCAGTCCGCAAGCAGGGCGAAGGCGACAAAGGAACTATGAAAATAGAAGAATTCGGAAAAAATATTGCCGAAGAAGTTTCTAATATGATAAATAAATGGTAACTTTGCAGCCGTTTGCAAAAGAGCACATTGTTAAACCTTTATGTATTCTTTTGCGTTAAGATAAAGAAATACTAATTAAAATAAGAAGAAACAAACAGGAACTAAAAGTTTTTTAATGAAGAATGACAGTTTAAAAGGGCAACACAGAATCAATGAACAGATTCGTGCCAAAGAAGTCCGCATAGTGGGCGACGATGTAGAACCGGCAGTTTATCCGATAGCTCAAGCTTTAAAAATGGCTGAGGATCATGAGGCTGACCTAGTTGAAATTTCACCCAATGCTGTTCCTCCAGTTTGTAGAATTATTGATTATTCTAAATTTCTTTATCAATTAAAGAAACGTCAAAAGGAACAAAAGGCTAAACAGGTAAAAGTAAACGTAAAAGAAATCCGTTTCGGACCTCAAACAGATGATCATGACTACAACTTCAAGTTGAAACATGCCATCGGATTCTTGCAGGACGGAGACAAGGTGAAAGCATATGTGTTCTTTAAAGGTCGTTCCATTCTTTTCAAAGAACAAGGCGAAGTATTATTGCTTCGTTTTGCGAATGACTTGGAAGAATATGCAAAAGTAGAGCAGATGCCCTTGTTGGAAGGTAAGAGAATGACTATTTCTTTGGCTCCGAAGAAAGCGGGCTCTCCGAAGAAGGCAGAAATGGATACTGCTAAAAACGGAAAAGTCCGAAAAATGGCAGTAGAAGCAAAAGAATAAAAAAATGAGTGCGTAACGCGCCGGTATAGTGCGTTACCACCATTTGAATAATAATTTAAAAGTTAAAAATCAAGATGCCAAAGATCAAGACTAACTCCGGTTCTAAAAAAATGATTCGTTCTTACCGGAACAGGTAAAATCAAAAGAAAGCACGCTTTTCACAGTCATATTTTGACTAAGAAGACTAAAAAGCAGAAAAGAAACCTTGTACACTCAGGTCTAGTAGCTAATGCTAACTTGGATCAAGTTAAGGAATTGCTTTGCATGAAGTAATCTAAAAACAACGAAAGCGTAAACGTATTATTTAAAGTATTAACCGAATGTCTTTAGCTTGAAGTTCACCGTGTGAAACAGTGGCGCTAACATTCAAAAAGAATTAAAACTATGCCAAGATCAGTAAATCATGTTGCTTCTAGAGCAAGAAGAAAGAAAATTTTAGGTCTTACCAAAGGTTATTTTGGTGCAAGAAAGAATGTATGGACAGTAGCAAAAAACACTTGGGAAAAAGGTTTGACCTACGCATACCGTGACCGTAAGAACAAGAAACGTAACTTCCGCGCTTTGTGGATTCAGCGTATCAACGCTGCGGCTCGTCTGGAAGGAATGTCTTATTCTAAATTGATGGGTGCATTACACAAAGCTGGTATCGAAATCAACCGTAAGGTGTTAGCTGATTTAGCTATGAACCATCCGGAAGCATTCAAAGCAATTGTTGCTAAAGCAAAAGTAGCTTAATTCTTCTGTAAACGGTGATATAAAGATTTATTAAAAGAGCAATCTCTATGAGGTTGCTCTTTTTTATTGCGGATGCTTTGTGATGTTTCATTAAGAATTTGAAATAACAATAAGCAGAATTACAGAGAGTTATTTTCTTGCTTATTATTTTTAACAAACAAATCCTGCTATACTCTTGTTTATATCATAAAAAGGGCGTATATTTGTCATACGGAAAGAGATGAAAAGCGAGCCGCATTAGTTGGATTGGGAAACTCATCAAACTAATCTGAAAACCGAGACATAGCTTCATCTTCCAATGGCGGGCCACGCCTTCGGGTAGCATTTATGCCGGTGGATTACAAAGGAGGAGAGCACTCAAAACCTGTCATTCGGAGTTTCATCGCATCACTGGTGCGGCTTCATTATAAGGCGATGTTAATTCAAGAGATTAGCATCGCTTCTTTTTTATAAAAATAATACGGATATGATATTTTATTTTTCAGGTACAGGTAATTCAGCTTGGGTGGCAAGGCAGCTGGCGGAAGGACAGAATGAGGAATTGCTCTCCATAGCTGTGGAAATAGATAAGAATAAGGAGTATAAACTAAGAGAAGGAGAAAAAGTAGGTTTTGTCTTCCCTGTGTATGCATGGGGACCTCCGGAGATTGTACTTCGTTTTATCCGTCGGTTGAAGATGACTAAGCCGGAATATCTTTTCTTTGTCTGTACTTGTGGAGATGATACGGGTCGGACTGCACAACTCTTTTCTTCTGCTGTTGCCCGGAAGGGATGGCGGTGTGCTGCCGGTTACTCGGTCACCATGCCGAATACTTATGTTTCTTTGCCAGGTTTTGATGTAGACGATGAAGATGTGGAAACCCAGAAAGTGCATAATGCTGTTGCCCGTGTACGCTTTATTAACGAGGAGATAGCATCAAGGGTTCAAACGAAACATTATAATTGCCATGAAGGTGCGCTTCCATTTACTAAATCCTATTTTTTGCGTCCGTTTTTCAATACTTTCCTGATGTCTCCTAAACCTTTTCATGCTACAGAGGCTTGTATTGCTTGTAAAAAATGTGAGAAAGCTTGTCCTGTGAATAATATAAAAGTGACGGATCGTCCTGTTTTGGGGAGATAACTGTACCCAATGCCTTGCTTGTTATCATATTTGTCCGGTTCATGCTGTGGAATATGGAAAAGTTACTGCGAAGAAAGGACAATACAAAGGACGGTTGTTGAGAGACTTATAGGTGCGAGAAATAGTCTGTATTGGTTTTATATTCCAAAGAAGAAGATTCTATACGTAGACATTAAGTTATCTATCCATTTGGAAGGTGTGTCGAAACCCTCATGAACTAAAAAATCACCCTCGTTACAGAAGTTGAACTGCACCCTAAAAGTTGGACACAAAACTTTGGGAGTGCAGTTCATACAGTTGTAACGAGGGTGATTTCAATAAAAGGGAAGTATTCCCTTTTATTTTATCTTCCGCCGGTTTAACGCTTGTTGATAACGTCTTGCATTCGCTTGATGCTGGGCTGCTGTGACAGCGAAATTATGAGTGCCTGAGAAATCTTCTTTGGCACACATATAAATATAATTATGCTGTGTATAGTTCAGTACGCTTTCCAATCCTTGGATGGATGGGATTCGGATAGGTCCCGGAGGCAAACCTGCATACTTGTAGGTATTATAAGGAGAGTCCACTTCCAGATGTTTGAAAAGAATGCGTTTCAATCCGAATTCCTGCAAACCAAATTTTACCGTCGGGTCTGCTTGCAACAACATCCCCTTATTCAATCTGTTGATGTAAAGTCCTGCGACCATGGGCTTTTCAGGACCATTGGCCGTTTCTTCCTCCACGATAGAGGCCAGAGTAGATACTTCTTCAGGAGTAAGTCCGATACGTTGAGCCTTTTTCAACCTTTCATCATTCCAAAAGGCGGCATGTTCTTTTTGCATCCGTTTCATAAAAGCGTCAGCACTCATATTCCAATACACCTCGTAAGTGTTAGGAATAAAAAGGGAAGGGAGTGTCTCTTGGGTATATCCCATTTGTGCACAGTAAGCACTGTCGGAAATTAATTTGGCAATATCCAGAGAATCAATCATGAGCTGGCGTGAAACGGCCCGCACTAATCTGTCCACGGTGCGTACACTGGGTACAGTCAGATTAATGGGAGTCTGATATCCCATAGAAAGACGCCGGAAGAGATAGCGCATATTGTCTGAAGGATTGAGTGCGTAACGCCCTGTCCGTATATTGTCGCCATACTTCCCTTTTTCTGCCAGATATTGAAAACCGAACATACTTTAGGATGTCCGTTCCGGATTATTTTATGGTACACAGAATCCAGGTTATCATCTCTGTCTATATAAATATAGGTAGTCTTTGTAAGTTGGAGCTGCTTGGCAAAGAAATAGTAATATATACTTCCTGCGCCACCTGCTCCCACTAGGATAATTATAAGAATAACTATCCATACAATAGTACGTTTCTTTTTATTCATTTTAGTCTATCGGGCTTTTTTGTATGCAAATATAGGCAAATATCCCTTTCTTTTCTACTTTTGACGATTTTGTACCCCTAAAAATACAATTTTGTCCACTATCCGGTTGATGTAAAATGTGTAAATTTGACCAAACAAAAAAGCGAGAACGCAAAATAGTATATTAATTATTTTATTTTTAATCATGAAAAATGCACTTATGGGCTTGGCATTGTTCGCTGCAATGCCGGTATTTGCTCAACAAAAAGCGACTATCAATGTACATCCCGAGCAAGGGAAAGAAATCATCAGTAAACATATTTATGGACAATTTGCAGAGCATCTGGGAACTTGTATCTATGGAGGTTTGTGGGTAGGTGAAGATTCTAAAATTCCCAATACCCAAGGCTATCGTAATGATGTGCTTCAGGCTTTGAAGGACTTGAAAGTGCCGGTGCTTCGTTGGCCGGGGGGTGTTTTGCCGATGAATATCATTGGATGGATGGTATCGGCCCGAAAGAGAATCGTCCCCGGATGGTCAATAATAACTGGGGAGGTACAGTAGAAGATAATAGTTTCGGAACACATGAATTTCTGAACTTGTGTGAGCTGATAGGTTGTGAGCCTTATATCAGTGGTAATGTAGGAAGCGGAAGTGTGGAAGAAATGGCGAAATGGGTGGAATACATGACTTCTGAACAAGGTAGCCCGATGGCGAAACTGCGTAAGGAGAACGGTCGTGAAAAACCATGGAAAGTGAAATTCTTTGGGGTAGGTAATGAAAGCTGGGGATGCGGAGGCAGTATGCGTCCTGAATATTATGCAGACTTGTATCGCCGTTATTCTACCTATTGTCGTAATTATGATGGCAATCATTTATTCAAAATAGCCAGTGGTGCCAGTGATTATGACTATAATTGGACCGAAGTGCTGATGAAAAATGTGGGCCATCGCATGGCAGGTCTTTCTCTTCATTATTATACAGTGACCGGATGGAGTGGAAGCAAAGGTTCGGCTACCGAGTTCACTAATGATGATTATTATTGGACTATGGGCAAATGCCTGGAAATAGAACCGGTATTGAAGAAGCATATCGCTATTATGGATAAATACGATCCGAAAAAACAAATCGGCCTGATGGTAGACGAGTGGGGAACCTGGTGGGATGAAGAACCGGGAACGGTCCGCGGACATTTGTATCAGCAAAATACGTTGCGTGATGCTTTCGTGGCTTCTTTAACTTTGGATGTTTTCCATAAATATACGGATCGTATCAAGATGACGAACATTGCCCAGATTGCCAATGTGCTTCAATCTATGATTCTGACCAAGGAAGACAAGATGGTTTTGACACCGACCTATCATGTCTTTGAAATGTATAAAGTGCATCAAGATGCTACTTATCTTCCTTTGGAACTGAACTGTGAACGCAAGGTGGTACGTGACGACCGCATTGTTCCGATGGTAAGTGCTACCGCTTCACGGGATGCAAACGGTTTTATTCATATTTCCTTGTCTAATGTGGATTTGCAGGAATCGCAGGAAATAGAGTTGAATCTGGGTGAGGTGAAAGCTAAGAGTGTTACCGGCCGTATTTTGACCGCTAATAATATAGGTGATTACAATAGTTTCGAGAAACCGAGTGTGGTTGCCCCGAAAGAATTTACCGGAGCCAAGGTTAATAAGGGAAGCTTGAAAGTGACTCTTCCTGCCAAGTCTATCGTGGTGTTGGAAGTGAAATAAATCACGTACGTACGTGTAGCCCTTCACATACGTCAGTGTAGGGCTATGCATACGTATATATTGCGCCACACGTACGTATGTGATGGGTTACGGTAATTCTTGTACCCTCTCTGCTTCAATTCTGTTTTCTACCTCATCCGGCAGGGCAGGGAAGAAATCTATATTCGTTCTTTTCTCTACGCTGTCCACTGTTACTATATATTTCTTCAGCGGCTTATGTCCGGCGCTGTTGGGGAAGATAAATCCTATGGCTTGCGGATTTTTCTTATCATTTATCAATATGACTTTATAGAAAGCATGGGGGACTGCCACTTTGTTGTTGCCGATTCGTTTGGGGCGTTTAGTATCATATATGGGGCCGCAGGCAATGTACACTGCTCCATATTTTTTTGCCCATTGGCGTGACTTTTCCTCCAGGTCATTCCAGTCACCGCGGTTCAGATTAGGGTTTTGCGGACAAATGTTGCTCATATAAAAAGATTCTTTCATGGCTGGTTTGCTCCATTTCATATCGGCGGCAGGGGCCATGTGTCCCCCGGTCGTATCCTGATTTTGTATAATCTCCCGTATATGCTTTGGCTCCACGTATGTCCGGGTCGGGCAAGAATTTGTCTGTTCGCCCTTCTTTTCCTTTTGTTTCTTTTTTAGTAAGCTCCCATGCTACCCATTGTGGAGTTTTGTAATCGGCATTATAAGATAGGGTATATCCTTTACGTTTCAATATCTGTCCGCCTGTGCCCGATTGCATCGTCGGGATTTCCAATGTACCGCCATGTTGAGTCGGAATACGTATTTCGGGCTTTTCTTCATTGTTTTCGATAGCGGGGATATTTTCAAGCAGCTTCCCGTCAAACAACTGATATTTATAGGCCAAAAGTCCCAGTAATATTAAAATAATGACGATTCTTAGGGGACTGTTCGCTTGTTTCTTTTTCTTTGCGCTCATATTTGTTCTGTTTTAGGGATGCAAAGATAGAATAAAATATAAAAATACATTATCTTTGCCTATGATATAGCTGTAAATTTTAATAATACTGACATGCTATCCTAACTAATCAAACCTATTATATATGAAAAAGAACCGATTATCGTTAGCGTTCCTGGGTTTGCTGATTGCAGCTTCCCCTTTACGGGCACAGGATACGCCGCAGACTGAAACAGCCGAGCAAAAGGACAAAAGAATGGAATGGTTTTCACAAGCCAAGTTGGGTATTTTATCCATTGGGGGATTTATTCTGTTAGAGGAGTGTCCGAAAGCTGGTCCTTCTTTAACAACTACCTGCCCTACGATGAATACATGGAGCAGGAAAAAGGTTTCACAGCCTCCAAGTATGATCCGAAAAACTGGGTGGATCTGATCAAAGAGAGTGGGGCCAAATACACAGTGATAACCACCAAGCACCATGACGGAGTTGCGTTATGGGATACCAAAGTAGGAGATATCAGCGTCGTGAAAAGCACTCCGGCAAAACGTGACCTTATCGCTCCCTTTGTAAAGGAAGTGAGAAAACAAGGATTGAAGCTTGGTTTCTATTATTCTTTATTGGACTGGTCGCATCCTGATTATCCCAACAAAACCCGTACGGAAGTACGTTATAAAAATGATCCTGAACGTTGGGCCCGATTCAACAAGTTCAATTTCGGACAATTGGCGGAGCTGAACAAGACCTGGAAACCGGATCTGTATTGGTTTGACGGAGATTGGGAGCAAAGTTCGGAAGCATGGAATTCCAAAGGAATTGTAGATTTGCTTCGTTCGGATAATAAAAATGTGATTATCAACTCGCGTATACAGGGGTATGGTGACTATGCCACTCCCGAACAAGGAGTGCCGGTGGTGCGTCCCGAAGATAAATATTGGGAACTTTGTATGACCATGAATGATTCATGGGGATATCAGCATACAGACAGCAACTATAAATCACCCTATATCCTGCTTCGTACATTTGTAGACTGCCTGAGCATGGGTGGTAATCTTTTATTGGATATCGGTCCCAAAGAGGACGGTTCCATTCCTGAAGAACAGATCGCTGTGTTGAAGGAGTTCGGCCGATGGACCAAGAAGCATAAAGAAGCTATTTATGAAACTCGCGCAGGTATTCCTACCGAGCATTTCCAGGGATATACCACACTGAATAAGGCGGGGGATATTCTGTATTTATACCTCCCTTACAAACCTAACGGTCCGGTGGAAGTAAAAGGGCTGATGAACAAAGTGAACCGTATATGGGTGGTTGGTAACGGAGCTATGTTGAATTACAAGGTCTACAATAAAAATTATTGGAATTCAGTGCCGGGTAATCTCTACATTGATGTACCCCAACAGGTGCAGGATGAGCAGATTACCGTGCTGGCCGTGTTGCTGGATGGACCGATCAAACTCTATCGTGGAGTGGGACAAGTGCAAGATAATAACTAATCTGAATCAGAAAAATAGATGAAGAAACTTATTTATACCCTGTTGCTTCTGCTGGTTACTTTTCCGGCAATGGCACAAAGCCTTTTTGAACAATATGAACGTTTTCTGACCGAACCGCGTACTTATGTATGTTATCGTCCGGATGGAAAGTTGAAAATAGATGGTAAACTGAATGAAAGTTCCTGGAAGAAGGCGGCGCCTACCGCCCCGTTTGTAGATATAAGCGGCGAAGGATTCCCGACTCCCAAATATGAAACTATAGCCAAGATGCTGTGGGATGATGAATATTTATATGTAGGAGCTGTTCTTCAAGAAGAGGATATCAAGGCACGTCTTACCCAGCGTGATACCATCATCTATTATGACAATGACTTTGAAGTATTTATCGATCCGGATAGCGACGGACACAATTATTTTGAAATAGAAACCAATGCGCGTGGCGTGATTTTCGATCTGATGCTGGACAAACCTTATCGTTCGGGTGGAAATTTCATGGTACAATGGGACTGCCCCGGATTGAAGACTGCCATCCATTGCGAAGGTACACTGAATAAATCAAAAGATAAAGATAAGTATTGGAGTGTGGAAATGGCCATTCCTCATCAGGCGCTGACCATGAACTTTAACAATCCGTTGAAGGCTGGCAATACCTGGCGCATCAACTTTTCGCGTGTACAGTGGCTGAAGGAGAAAGGACCCGAGGAAAATTGGGTATGGACTCCTACCGGAAGAATCGATATGCACATGCCCGACCGTTGGGGATATCTTTATTTCGTAGACAAGAAAGTGGGAACCTCGCAAGATGAGTTGGTTTACCCGTACAATCAGGCTATCTATAAACTGCTATGGGCTATGTTCTACGCACAACAGGATAATTATAGTAAACAACATAATTATCTGCGTGCCACAGAACAATTCTTTTTGACTGATAAAGAGTTGAAAGATCTTCCGGCTGATGCCCGGATTGCGGTGGAAGCGACTCAGAACACGTATCAGATAGCTATAACCAATCCTGCTGAAGGAGTTCGTTATGTGATCAATAATGAAGGACGTTTCCGGACAGAAAAGATACCTGCCCGTGAAGTTAAAAAAGCTGGTTGTGGATGCGTCTGAATAACCGTTCGGATGCCGAATGGCAAAAGTGGTTTGCGTTGTTGAAAGAATGTGGTATTTCGGGTGTCATGTTCGAGGGATACAATGAGAATATTTACCGCCTCTGCAAAGAAGCCGGATTGGAGGCGCATTATTGGAAATGGACGATGAACCGCAGGGAACTGCTGGACAAGCATCCCGACTGGTATGCTGTGAACCGTAAAGGCGAGTCTTGTCACGACAAACCTGCCTACGTGGATTATTATCGCTTCTTGTGCCCTAATCACCAAGGTGTGGCCGAATATCTGGCAGAAGACTATGTAAAGGAAGCCCATAAGCCTTATGTGGATGGTGTTCATCTGGATTATGTCCGTATGCCGGATGTAATCTTGCCTGTCAGCTTATGGAAAAACTATGGTATCGAGCAGAAAGAAGAGTTGCCGGAATATGACTATTGTTATTGTGATGTATGCCGTGAATTGTTTAAAGCTAAAACAGGACAGGATCCGTTGGAATTAAAGTATCCGATGGAAAACCAGAGTTGGATTAATTTCCGTCTGGATGCCATCACTCGTGTGGTGGATGCCATCACTAAAGCAGTGAAAACGGATCATAAAGCTATTTCTGCCGCCGTGTTCCCGGGACCGTCCATGGCTCGTAAGATGGTACGCCAAGATTGGGGAGAATGGACGCTGGATGCTTATTATCCGATGATTTATAATAAATTCTATTATGAAGGTCCTGAATGGATCGGGCGTTCAGTAAAGGAAAGCGTTGAAACGGTGAATGGTCGTGCCAAGATATATGCCGGACTGATGTTTGGTGATATTAAGGACAATTTTGAAGAGGCGCTGGATGAAGCATACAATAACGGGGCATCCGGTGTATCCTTCTTTGATGGTCCGGATGAAGAATATTTGCATAAATTCAAAGCTTATTTGGATAAGAGAGGATTTGTGGTGAAGTAACTCCGTACTGTTAGATCCTTATATTAGAGAAATAAATCTCTTTTTAGCGGTCACTTTCGATTTTTATCGTAAGTGGCCGCTTTTGCGTTTTATCATTTGTTCTTTTAATGAGTGCGGAAAAGGAATTTATGTGTTCCTTTTTGGTCTTTCTTGGATCTATCTTGAAAATGAATCTGTTAGAATAAAAAAATGGAGTTCTCTTAGTAAGAGAACCCCATTCCGCTGCAAATGTAGCTATAATAATCCAAATACGGAAATCTTTTATTCAGGAATCAGTCTCTGATAAGGATTCTTATAATATTTGTTTGCAAATTATCCATCTCTGATTATGTGTAAATATCTTATTGTCAGTAGTATATGTCTTTTTGGGGTTCTCTTACTAAGAGAACCCCAAAAAGACATACATAAAAAGTAATGTTTTGATGGTAACAGAAAATAGTATGGAGCTTGAAAATCAAGCGTTCCTTTCAAATCAAGACATAACGGGCGAAGCGCCTAAGTTACTGCTCTGCAGTTCAATCGCTTCCGGCTCAGACCTGGGGTCAAATGAAGGAATCACGCCAATGGCGGGAATAGGAAAAGAACACCCTGAACTCAGCTGGTATTATCTGTATCTTTCCAACAAAGAACTGAAACGCTATATCAGTGTTTTCAGTGGCAGGAAAGCTGTTCGGCTTCGTACACCATCAGGTACCGTAGAAGAGAGATTTTTTTGCTTCAAGGTGTTTTCTTACACTGCCACCGATCATAGGAAACGTTTCGAGCAATGTGCTTATACCAAAGAGGAATATACCGCTCGCCGTGACTCTGCCCGGGTGGTGAAAGAGGCTTTTGCTACCGGCTCCACTCAGAAACTGAATACGTTGACGAACGAGAAAGGGATTGAAGGCAACGGTTGGCTGTTTGTATGTGCTCCCTTGGGGCAGTTGGAATGTATTCTGTCTGCCATGCTTCCCCGCCAGTATCTGGTGACGGACTATAACACACACCGTGCGGCGGTAATTCCTCAACGTCAGATGGAGGAATTTATCTATCTGTATGAATCCATGCCTTACAATATCGAGCTGATGAACCGGCCTTTGGAGGACTATCTTCAGAAAAAGCAACGAATCCGTATTACCGGTGGTGTCTTTCGGGGGAAAGAGGGATGTATCATGCGTTTGCACCGCAATACAAGGCTGGTATTCGCTTTTGGCAATATGACGGTGGCAGTGAGCTATCTTCATGCGTTTCCGTTTGAAAAAATTGATTAGTTTAATTAAAGCCATCCATATATTCCTTGCAGGACGATGGATGGCAGATAAGACTACAGACGCAACTAAGGTTGCAAGTCTATATATTCAGCTGTGACATGGAAACATGGACAGGCTTTTTGCGGATTCAAGTCATGATGGCCTACAATCAGTGCCTTGGGATAACGTTGATGCAGTTGTTCAATCAGTTTTCTCAGCGTAGCCTTTTGTGCTTCCGTCCGGGTGTCTTTCGGCGTTGTTCCGCCATCATCCAGTCCGCCTATGTAGCATATACCTATACTGTGACTGTTGTGGTTCTTGCAATGTGCTCCAACCAACTCTTCCGGGCGTCCGGCTTCTATCGTTCCGTCTGTAGGAATCACATAGTGGTAACCACAGCACTTCCAGCCCAATGAACGATGGTAGCGGTCAATGTCCTCCGCTCGCAAGGCACTGCCCGCCTTGTTGGCAGAGCAGTGCACGATAATCAACGAAACCGTTCTCATAAGCCGCTTCCAAGCGCTCCTCCGGCAGCGCCTGTAATGAGCAGTTCAATGATGCGGACGATGTACAGCAGTACATTTTTCCAGTTCCTTTTTCATACGCTTTGTCTTTAAATAGATGAATAATATAAGTTCCATGACATTAAAAGATTCGTGGAGTCATTTTATATTCCATATCTGCAAATGTCTCCTTGAGTTTGCGACACGGGGCAAACACGATGTGCGCGCCCTTGATGTTTTTCTTGGAGAACAAAGCCTCCGAAGCGGCTCCTTCGCATTTCAGGGAGACACTGAATGTTCCGAGGCCGTCCAGGGTGACTCGGTCGCCTTGGGCAAGATGTTCGGACAGGCGGTTGAAGACTTCCTCCAGCACCGCTTCCATCATGCCGTGTGGGAAAAAGCGGAGATGTTCCGTCACTTTCTTTACGAGTTTCTTATGCGAAACCGTTTCGTTGGGCACACACTTTGCGTATGCTTTCTTGGGCATCGTCCTGTCGGACGCATTTCCCATCGAGAAAATGTGGTATTTTATCATAATGACGGATTGTTTTCATTCGTGGAAGCCGGGGTCTTTCCTTTGGCGGCATCCAAGTCGACTGTGCCTTTACCGGCCTTTTCGGCCTTCAGGGTGGCGGCTTGGGCTATGCGGCTTGCTACGGGATTGAAAGCGGCGCGGGAACGAAGATTTTGGAAGTCTTCTCCCGGCGTGAACACAATGTTGACGGCGGTGATGTTGCTTTCTGTAAATTTCTTCAGGTCTTCCGCACCTTCCGAGCCTATAGAAATCCAGAAATTACCTAATTCTGCCAGTTGTACTTTTTGCCCTCCAGAAGCATTTCTACAAGGCACTCGCACATATCGGCTATTACACCTTTTACCGTTCCGCGAGTGAATACGCCATTGTGGTCAGCAATGTGTTTGACAAACTGGCTGAATGGCATGATTTCAGAAACTTGAGCTTTTGCATACGCTTTTTGGGCGGCATCGATATCCATCGGGTTGCCCATCATAAATACACTGTAATCAATCATAATAAAATAAAGTTTAAAAGTTTTGTGTTTCCGGGATGTTCGTTCATCCTTCCGACACGACAAAATTAATGCGGGGAAATACCGTAAAAAAAATCTATTTATTATCGTTTACTAACTGTTGACTGCCGTTCACTAGCTATTGACTGACCGTTAACTACCCGTTGACGAATCATTCAAACAATAAGCTTATGGATAGTGAGACACACTTCAGCATCGTCTTCAACATTTATGGAGGCAGCAACCAGATTCTTCCCAATGCTACTTCCGCCACACAGAATTATTATGGTGATGAGGCGGAACTAGAGAAGGATGATGTAAGCAAGGAGAAGGAACCTGCTTTATCTCCCGAGGCTATGCGCCTTTTCTCTTATATAAATAAGGTGGAGGATTTACGTATCTATCTGGTACAGATAGCAGAATGTACCAATGCGGTGGAACTGGCCAGGGTTATAGTTAAGATGGGCGAACGGGAACCGAAGATTACTTCGGAAGAGATGGTGAAGGAGCGTTTTATCTCGTTGATTTTTTCCTCTCACACCTTTGTTCGTATCGGGCAAGACTGTCAGTAATATCCGTGCGCGTATCAATAACGCTTGGGCAAGACGACCGAGAAAGCGGTTATGACCGGAGGTGGAAAAACCGGTGATAAGTGTGGAAAAAAGTAAGATATGTTCGTGGGCAAAGTAAATTCACTTACTTTGCGATTTAAGTCCACTTACTTTGCTCGGGAATATATCTTACTTTTTCGTTAAATAAATATTAAAAGATAATCCAATTTTTGACCCAATTTATAAGGAAACTGCTTTAATGCGGTTTTCTTTATAGGATGTGTCAAAATGAGATGCTAATCCTAATAAATCCATGTTTAATTTACAGCAATTCATTGCAGACCATGTGATTTGTCGTCCGACAAGTATGTTTGCAGCAGATATTGAAGCTAATAAAGAAACGCTTCAAGCAGAAATAAGGAATAAAAGTGTATGCGTCATAGGAGGTGCCGGTTCCATCGGTTCTTCTTTCATTAAAGCAGTCTTGCCGTTCAAGCCCTCCAAACTGATTGTAATAGACCTGAACGAGAACGGATTGGCAGAACTGACACGTGACCTGCGTTCCACATACGGCATGTATGTACCTGCGGAATATCGGGCATATACCTTGAACTTTGCCGATCCTATCTTTGAAAGGATCTTCCGTGAGGAGAAAGGCTTTGACATTGTGGCGAATTTTTCGGCTCACAAGCATGTCCGTAGTGAGAAGGACAAATATTCGGTACAGGCACTCATTGAAAACAATGATATCAAGGCAAAAAGATTCCTTGACCTGTTGGCCGTTTACCCGCCTAGGCATTTCTTCTGTGTTTCCACTGACAAGGCCGCCAATCCGGTGAACATTATGGGAGCTAGTAAGCGCATCATGGAAGATATGATCATGGCTTATTCTTCCAAGTTCAAGGTGACCACCGCCCGTTTTGCCAATGTGGCTTTTTCCAACGGTTCTTTGCCGGATGGCTGGATACAGCGTGTCATGAAAAAGCAGCCGTTGGCTGCACCCAATGATGTGAAACGCTACTTTGTTTCTCCAGAGGAAAGCGGACAGATATGTATGCTGGCATGCATACTGGGTAAGAACGGTGAAATTTTCTTCCCCAAGTTGGGTGAAAAACAAATGCTCACTTTTTCCTCCATTTGTGATGAGTATGTAAAAGTGGTCGGTTGCAAAAAGAAAGAGTTTGCAACGGATGAGGAGGCTAAGAAATTTGCCTCAGACATGACTTTTGATAATAAGGATTATCCTGTGGTGTATTTCAAAAGTGATACGACAGGTGAGAAGGCATACGAGGAGTTCTATGTTTCTGGTGAGAAAATTAATATGGATCGTTTTTGCAGCTTGGGGGTGATTGAGGAAGTGGTGAAACGGCCGATGACTGAGATAGATGCATTCTTTACTGAAATGGAGAATATATTTGCCGAACCGGATTTTACCAAAGAAGAGGTGGTTATGGCGATAAAGCGTTTCATCCCCAACTTTGAACATGAGGAAAAGGGGAAGAATCTGGATCAGAAAATGTAATTAAAACGATATACAGCTATGAATAACAACGCTGAAATCTGTGAATTCATTCACCATCTTTTTGGAACACAAGATTTTGTTCCTCTGAGTGCTCCCAAGTTTATCGGAAACGAGAAAAAATACCTCAACGAATGTATTGATACGACTTTCGTGTCAAGTGTCGGTGCTTTTGTTGACCGCTTTGAGCACGATATGGCTGTGTACACCGGTGCCAAGCGTGCCGTAGTCTGTGTGAGTGGGACCAATGCCCTTCACATGGCCATGTTGCTTGTAGGTGTAGAACGCGATGATGAAGTACTCACCCAAGCTCTGACCTTCATCGCTACTTGCAATGCTGTCAGTTATATCGGAGCATATCCTGTTTTTATTGATGTGGACAAAGAAACGATGGGACTTTCGCCCCGAGCTGTCAAGGCATGGCTGGAGAGGAATGCTGAACTGAAAGAAGGAGTTTGCTATAACAAGCGTACCGGTCGTCGTGTAAAAGCTTGTATTCCTATGCACACTTTCGGCCATCCCGTAAAAATAGATGAACTGGCGGATATCTGCCGTGAGTGGCATATCGAATTGGTTGAAGACGCAGCCGAAAGTATCGGCAGATTTTTTATAAAGGTCGTCATACCGGTACATTCGGAAAGGTGGGTGCTATTAGCTTTAATGGAAACAAAACCATCACTACAGGTGGTGGAGGCATGTTGCTTTTCCAGGATGAAGAACTGGGCGCATACGCCAAGCACCTTACTACCCAGGCTAAGATACCTCATCGTTGGGAGTTTCGTCATGACCATATTGGTTATAATTACCGGATGCCGAATATCAATGCCGCTCTAGGTTGTGCCCAGTTGGAGAATCTAGACCGCTATGTGGCAGATAAGCGTGAGACAGCCGCTCGTTATGTTGAGTTTTTCAAGGGTAAGGAAGATATTACTTTCTTTACTGAACCTGCTGATTGCAAATCGAATTATTGGCTCAATGCGGTGGTACTAAAGGATAAGGCAGCTCAACTTGAATTCTTGGAATACACCAACGACCATGGTGTAATGACCCGCCCCGTTTGGGAGCTGATGAATCGATTGCCTATGTTCGAGCATTGCGAGACGGACGGGCTGGGTAATACCGAGTGGCTGGCTGACCGGGTGGTTAATATTCCAAGTTCAGTAAGATTGTAGCAGAATAATGAAACGACCTTTGATTTTAGTCGGTGGTGGCGGTCATTGCAAGTCAGTGATAGAGGCTGCCGAAAGTGCAGGCTGCTTTATAAAGGGAATTTTAGATATTCCTTCACAGGTTGGTGAAAAAGTTCTGGGCTATACTATTATCGGTACGGACAATGACATACCTTCTTTTGTGTCGGAATGTGATTTCATTGTCACCTTGGGATTCATTAAAAATCCGGGGATTCGATTTTCTCTTCATAAAAATATAGAGATGGCCGGCGGTCATCTGGCTACTGTTGTAGCTTCTACAGCCCATGTGTCCAAATATGCGGAACTGGGTGCGGGTACAGTTGTACTACATCAGGCTTGTGTCAATGCGGGCGCTAATATTGGCAAAGGCTGTATCATCAATACATTTGCCAATATTGAACACGATGCCGTAATTGGTGACTATTGTCATGTATCTACCGGAGCGATTGTAAATGGTGATTGCAAGGTGGGAGAGTGTACTTTCATAGGCAGCCAGAGTGTGATGGTAAATGCAACGACAGTACCTTCAAATTGCATATTTGCAGCCGGAAGTATGATACGTAAATCTTTAAAACAATCAGGTGTCTATGCGGGAAATCCCGCTATACTCATGAAAAAAATCTCATGAAGCATACACTTATAATAGCCGAAGCCGGAGTCAATCACAATGGTTCTATGGAACTGGCAAGAAAGTTGATTGACGTTGCTGCCGATGCGGGGGTTGATTATGTGAAATTTCAGACTTTTAAGGCGGAGAACCTTGTCACCAAGACCGCCATGCAAGCTGAATACCAGCAACGCAATATGGGTAATGATGACAATTCTCAATATAATATGCTCAAAAAGCTCGAACTTTCGCACGAACAGCATGTGGAACTCATAGGCTATTGCCGTGAGAAAGGCGTGAAGTTTCTCTCCACTGCCTTCGATTTTGAGAGCATAGATTATTTAGCTTCTCTTCATTTGGGTTTATGGAAGGTTCCTTCGGGTGAAATTACTAACTATCCATATCTAAAGAAAATAGCGGATTATCAAGAACCAGTTATCATTTCCACGGGAATGAGCACTATGGAAGAAATACAAGCAGCCATAAAGGTGTTGACAGATAACGGTCTGCGGAAGGAACAAATATCTGTACTTCATTGCAATACCGAATATCCCACGCCAATGGTAGATGTTAATCTCTCCGCAATGAATGAAATGTGTCGACAGTTTGGTGTAGTGATAGGGTATTCCGACCACACGCAAGGCATAGAAGTGCCCATTGCGGCTGTCGCTATGGGAGCCGAGATAATAGAGAAGCATTTTACACTCGACCGTTCTCTTCCCGGACCGGACCATAAGGCATCATTAGAACCTGATGAATTAAAAGCCATGGTAACTGCTATTCGTAATATTGAGCAGGCTATCGGCACGGGGCATAAAACCGTCTCCGCTTCCGAACGTAAGAACAAAGCCGTTGCACGCAAGAGCATCGTGGCTGCCCGAGACATTGAGAAAGGTGAGTTGTTCACCGAAGAGAACCTTACGGTGAAACGTCCGGGTAGTGGTATAAATCCTATGCGATGGCCGGAAATAATAGGCAAGATAGCTGTTCGTGACTTCAATGAAGATGAATTGATAGAGATATGAGAAAAATTTGCGTAGCCACCGGTACTCGTGCCGAGTACGGATTACTCAGCAGGTTGATGCGTTTAATTGATGAGTCAGCAGATTGTCAGCTTCAAGTCATTGCTACCAATATGCATTTGCTTCCTGAATATGGAAATACCTATCAGGAGATAGAACGTGACGGTTTCCATATTGATACTAAAGTACCTATGATAAAGTTGTCTGATGACGCTTATGGGGTGATTAATTCCATGGCAGAAGAGATGAAAGGCATGAATGAAGCACTTCTCCAGCTCCATCCCGATATGGTGGTAATCTTGGGAGACAGATATGAAATGCTGGTAACGGCTACCGTTGCCATGTTGCAACGGATTCCCATAGCACATCTTCATGGTGGGGAAATCAGTGAAGGAGCCGTAGACGATAGCATTCGTCATGCCATTACAAAAATGAGTTCTCTTCATTTTACATCCACTGAAGATTATCGTCATCGTGTAATCCAATTAGGTGAGCAGCCGGATAGAGTATTCTATGTGGGAGCTATCGGAGTGGAAAACCTGAAGATAATCCCTTTGTTGAGCAAACGGGAATTAGAAGATTCATTGAGCTTCACTTTCGATAGAGAAACCATTTTGGTAACCTATCATCCGATCACTTTGGGCAATCGTTCTTCCAAAGATGAAATCGATGATTTTCTCAGTGCATTGGATGCTTTTCCGGGATTGAAGGTATTGTTTACTATGCCTAATTCCGACCAAGGTGGTGATATCATCCGTCAAGCAATAGATACTTATTGTTCGATGCACCCCAATCGTTGCAAGTGCTATTCCTCTTTAGGCTTGAAACGCTATCTCTCTGTCTTACAATATGTAGAGGCTGTGGTGGGCAATTCATCCAGTGGAATATTGGAAGTGCCCTCAACACATATTCCTACACTCAATATCGGCGATCGACAGAAAGGACGTATTCATGGAGATTCGGTATACAATTGTGCAAGTGATAAAGAGTCTGTCATAAAGGGTCTTGCCATGGTGCTTTCTTCATCATTTAAAGAAATCGCTTTGAAAGCTTCCAATCCTTACGAAAAAGAGAATACGGCACAATCAGTTTTCGACGTGATTTCTACATATCCGCTTGATGAACTGAAACATAAATCATTCTATAATTTATAGAAGTATGAATATGCTCATTACCATTTGTGCCCGTGGAGGTTCCAAAGGAATCCCCGGCAAGAATATCAAACCCCTTTGCGGTAAACCGCTGATAGGGTATACTATTGATGTTGCCAAGCGATTTGCTGCCGAAACAGGCAATACTGTCATAGCACTCTCTACTGATTCTGACGAAATTATTCACGTTGCCGCAGAATGTGGTCTGCAATCGGATTATAAGCGTTCCGATTACCTGGCAAATGATACCTGTGGCAAGATTGATGCCATCAAGGATATCGTGCTTTATTCAGAAAAGAACCAAGGAATTACCTTCGATTATATATTGGACTTGGATGTGACTTCACCGCTCCGGACATTGGAGGACTTGAAAGAGGCGTTTAACCTGATACAGTCTGATGAAAAGGCGGTGAATCTTTTCTCGGTAAGTGAACCGGGCAGAAATCCTTATTTCAATCAGGTGGAGCAGAAAGAAAATGGTTATTACGCGCAAGTGAAAGCGTTGGACATCAATGTGCTTTCACGTCAGGCTGCTCCAAAAGTTTACGATATGAATGCTTCGTTTTATTTTTATAAGCGTTGTTTTTTGACTTGGGTTACAAAGGTGCCATTACAGACCGTTCATTAATCTATCTGATGAATCATACCTGTTTCGATCTCGACCATCCCATTGATTTCGAAATGATTTCTTTTTTACTGGAAAATAACAAACTTGATTTCACTCTATGAGAGTCTTGGTTGTAGGATTGGGTTCTATTGCAAAAAAGCACATTGCTGCCCTTTATCAGATAGACCCTTCTGTTGAACTTTTTGCCTTGCGTTCTAATAAGGAGGCGAAATCCTGGAACGGAATCACTTCATTATATGATTGGAACGAGCTGAATGCATATCAGTTTGATTTTGCCATTATCTCCAATCCTACTTCAGAGCATATCCCTGCCATTCGTCAATTGTTGCCCTACCGGATACCGCTTTTTATAGAAAAACCACTTCAATCAGAAATAGTGCAGGACTGTTTAATATCCGAGGTGAAAGAGGCAGGGATCATTACCTATATAGGTTGTAACTTACGCTTTCATGAGTGCTTATTACAAGTTCCAAGTCTGATTACAAACCATAGAGTAAACGAAGTTAATGTCTATTGCGGCTCATACCTGCCGGACTGGCGTCCTCAAGTTGATTACCATACAGTATATAGTGCTAATCCGGAGATGGGAGGTGGTGTACATCTCGACCTGATTCATGAATTAGACTATATTTATTGGCTCTTTGGTTATCCGGAAGGAATGCGTAAAATTTTCTCTCATAAGTCAAGTTTGGAGATATGTGCTTGTGATTATGCGAATTATTTATTGGAGTATCCACAATATAATATTAATATTATTCTAAATTACTATCGTCGTGATTATAAGCGTACTTTAGAAATTGTTTGTGAAGATGCTACCTATAATATTGATTTGGCGAACAATACGATTGCTGTAAATGGTAAGCTGATATTCTCTTCCGATAAAAGAATTATAGATACCTATTTCCCACAAATGAAATATTTTATTGACTGCGTACAGAATCATCAGCATAGTTTCAATAGTATTGAAGACGCAAATAATGTTTTAAAAATTTGTTTTGGATATGATACTGAAAGATAAAGTCATCATCATCACAGGTGGCTCCGGTCTTATTGGTCGTGAGTGTGTGAAAGATGCGCGAAAAAAAGGTGCTACTGTTATCAATGCAGATATTGCAGTAGATACCGACCTTGATAAAGGGGGTTATCATCTTGATATGTCCGATGATACCTCCGTCACTTCTCTCGTCAATATGGTCTACGAGAAATACGGTAGAATCGATGGCATGGCAAATGTGGCTTATCCCCGTACTAAAGATTGGGGAGTCTTTTTTGAAGATATCCCTATAGAATCATGGCGTAAGAATGTTGATATGCAGCTCAATGCCTGCTTTTTATTATGCCAAAAGACATTGGCTGTAATGAAGGAGCAGGGATTCGGTTCTATAGTGAATTTTGGTTCAATCTATGGTGTGGTTGGTAATGATTTCACCATTTACGAAGGCTATGGTGGAACATCTCCTGCTGCTTATACCGCAGTGAAAGGCGGTATCATTAACTTCTCACGCTACCTTGCTTCTTATTTTGGCAAGTATGGAGTGCGTGTTAATGTAGTATCTCCTGGGGGCATTATAGATAAGCAGCATCCTTCATTTATCGAGCGATACTCTATAAAGTCACCTCTTAAACGTATGGGGCACCCCGAAGAGATTGCTCCTGCTGTATCTTTTTTATTGTCTGATGAAGCTTCATTCATCACAGGTCATAATCTGATGGTGGATGGAGGATGGACGGCAATTTAACATTTAAAACATATAAATCGTTATGGCTAAGGGAATTGTATATATATGCCATCATATTGACACGGAAGGTCCCATGTGGGAAAATATTGAGGAACTGTTTGATAGAATCAGTAACATCTTTAATTTTGAAAAATATGGAATAGACTTACTTCCTACCTATGAAAATCTGGAAAAGTTACAATCAGGAGACATTAATGTTCCTGAGAAAATGAAAGCTGAAATTTACAATGCCGTATCTCCCCATACAGTTGGTTTTAAACGTAACTGGGGAATGATTGAGGAGATGCTCAGTCGAATTATGAGACCGGAATTTCGTAGTGAAATGAAAGATTCGTTTGGTGGAGGATGGATTTATAATTGGCACGTTATGGACCATGTCGGTTTTGACTCTGTCAATCCTAGACATCGCGATTATGGTTATCATAATGTATTGGATTTCTATCAATACATGATAAAGGTTACAAGTTCTACCGAGGATGCAATTCACTGGCATTTTCACCCAGTTCCACCTGATGGCGTTTGTAATCATACAGCGTATAACTATGAGAATTGTTTTCCTACGCTGCATAGTATTATCACCCGCCGTTTAATTGATAGAAGAATTTTCCCAGTTGTTAATCGGCCTGGATTTCATTCGGAGCGTATTGATTCAAATTTCTTCTTAGAGCAATGGATTCCTTTTGATCCTGCCAATCAGGCAGTTGATGCTGAAGAACAGCCCAAATATCAGACTGACATGGTTAATGGTCATGCTGGAGATTGGCGTGGTGCACCCGCTGATTGGTCACTTTATCATCCTGATTTTTATGATTGGAGACGTTCGGGGAATATGAATAGATGGGTTGCACGTATTCTGAATATGATGGCACGTCATCGTTCGATTACCGTAGAAGAAATTGAAAAAGCTTTTGTAAAAGCGGAAGGTGGTGATAATGTTTATTTAGGCATTACTGATCATGATTGGCGTGAGATGTCTGATGAAATTAATGAATTCCGTGATATGCTTCAATTCGTTTCAAAAAGACATCCTGAGGTAAAGTTTAAATTTTCTGAATCGGTTGATGCATTCCGTAAAGTAATCGGATATACAGTGCAAGAATGTATCGATAATAAAGTCCAGCTTGATTACAGATGGCAAGATAATGTTCTTCATGTTTACGTTGTAAATGGAGAACCATTTGGTCCTCAGCCCTATTTGGCTATTAAAGATGTCGTAGGTCACTACATACATGATACATTCGACTTCAATGTATATAAGACAAGTTATTGTTATACATTCTGTGCAGATACCGTGGAAATAGCAAATGTAGAGAAAATAGTTGTGGCAACAAATGATAAATATGGTAATACCTGCATACTAAACGTAGAAAAGCCACAATAAATAATTATGGAATCTATACATATTATATCGCAAGATTTATCATTAATGAGGGCATTAGAGCGAATCAATCAGATTACTGACAATAATCCTTTGGTGCTTTTTGCCATCGATTCCAACTCTGCTATGCGAGGAACCCTTACCGATGGTGATGTGCGGCGTGCCTTGATTAAAGGTGTCGGTGTGGATGCTCCTATTGCAGAAGTTATGCACCGGGACTTCAACTTCCTCCGTCGTGGCGTGAACGATGGAGTGGAGGATATCCACCATCAGCGCGAGCTAAAGATGCGTTTAGTGCCTATACTGGATGAAGATAATCATATTTGCGAGATTATCAATTTGGAACGTTATATAACCAAACTGCCGATTGATGCTGTACTAATGGCAGGTGGTAAGGGGGAACGCCTTCGTCCGTTAACGGAAAAAACTCCTAAGCCCCTAATTAAGGTAGGTGACAAGTGTATCATTGATTATAATATTGATCGTTTGCTTTCATACGGTTTGAATCATATATCTGTAACGGTTAACTATCTTGGCGACCAGATTGAGGAACATTTTCAGGAGGAACGCGATGGGGTGAAGATAGTTACTGTGCGTGAACCGAAATATCTAGGTACCATTGGCAGTATCAAGTTCGTGGAAACTTTTTACAATGATACGGTGCTGGTAATGAACTCAGATCTCTTTACGAATATTGATTTTGAGGACTTTTTCCTTCATTTCTGTCAGCATGATGCCGACATGAGTGTGGCAGCTGTGCCCTATGTGGTGAAAGTGCCATACGGTGTGTTCAATCTCAAAGGACGAGAAATCAAGGGGGTTACCGAGAAACCCACCATCAGTTATTATGCAAACGCCGGTATATACCTTATCAAACGCAAACTGTTTGACCTTATTCCTGATGATATCTTCTTTAATGCCACCGACTTCATGGATAAACTCATTGAACTGGGACATAAAGTGATTCGCTATCCAATTAGTGGATATTGGCTGGATATTGGTCAACATGATGAATTAGCGAGGGCAAGAGAGATGGTGAAGCATTTGAAATAAATTTAAAATACAATATATAAAATAGCAGTTATTGGTGCCAGGCAATTAGGCAGCTGTCATTTGCAAGGGGGCAAATAGCTTCTGGACAAAACTAAAATAACTTTTTAATTGCTTAGTTTTTTGCTTTGCTGATTCTTAGCGAAGTGGAAGAGATTGAGAGTTTACATTTGCAGTAAAAGATAAATAGAATGCATATTTTGATTTGTAATAGTAACATGTTTATTCCTATAGTACTTACTACAATACTAAATAACTCCGAACAACGTTACTTGATTTATGTAGATATACCTGATATATATACGTTCTTAGGCAAACTCAATTTGCCGAATAATTGTATGCTCCTAAAATATCCCCATAATATTAATTGGAAGAATGCTAATAAGGCAAAACAATTTATATGGAATCAACTTGTACACATAGATATTAAAAGGTATTACGTTCTACCATACTGAATATGGCGAACTGGCAACTTGGTTAATTTCTAAATATAGTAGAAATACTACGATTTATTTTCAATCACCTTTTACCTTCTTTTTGTTTTAAAAAAACTGATTTCGTTAAAGGCGCTAAACTGATTTTTGAGTCTATAAGATTAGTTTATAATACTGATATTGTACCAATGAATTATGGTAATGATATATTACCTTCTATTTCTCCTAGGTTTTTAAGAAAATAATGTAATAAATAAAATGCTGTGATAGATGACGAGTTGGTTTATAATTATGTAAGTGAAAAACTTAATTTGAATAATAATAACCGTTCCATTCTATTAGTTACAGGTTCGAATATTACAGCCGGTTTTTGTGATGAAACTGATTATGGAAAAATTATAAATTCTATATTATCTGCTTTAGGAAAGGATAAATTTATGATAAAATGCCATCCAAGATTTGATGATTTATTATCGATTGAGAAAATGCTTCCTGCTATTCCTAAATATGTACCAGGCAATCTCATCCTTCCATTGTTTGATTGCTATATTGGATTGTGTTCTACTTTGTTAAGTGAAGCTGCAAATGTTGGTAAATGTAGTATCTCAATTTTAAATCTACTGAATATAGATTTTAAATTGAAATCAGTTCTTAAAGATTCAATAGAGATAAAATTAAAGAGTGGTTCTACTATATATTATCCTAATAGTATTAGTGAGCTTAACGATATTGTGAAACGTTCATGTAACAATAACATAACTATGATATAAAATGGGGAGAACCAAACAGTTAGGAAAGAATACGCTGTTAGTTTTTATTGGAAGTTTTGGCGCAAAAATTATCTCATTTATTATGTTGCCGTTTTATACGCGGTGGCTAAGCGTAACTGATTATGGCGTAGTAGATATGATATCAATATACCAATCACTTTTAACCGATTTTCTAACAGCCGCTATTTCAACTTCAATATTTATATTCCCAAAAGGGGTAGCATTTCACCGTCAAAAATGAATATTTTTGCTTCTGGCTTGATATTTGCTTTTTTGGCATTTATAGTAGCTGCATTTCTATTTTATATAGTTAGATCAAGTTTTAATCTATTCAGCGTAAGCAATAGTTTTACAGATTATACTGTTTGGATTTATATAATGATATTTATTACATTCATTCAGACGTATTTGCAACAATTCTGTAGGAGTATAGATAAAATGTATGTATTTACATTGATAGGTATTCTTCTCACATTATGTACTGGTATCTTTTCTTTTATATTTATACCTAAAAACGGCGTTTATGGATATCTTATTAGCCATGGTATTGTCAAATGTAGTAGTAGCCATTACAACTTTTTTATAGCAAAATTATATAAATATGTTTCTTTAAAATCCTTCAATAAGGTTTCCTTTAAAAGAAATGCTTAAATACTCTATTCCAACTATTCCTAATGTTTAATGTGGTGGGTTGTTGGGATTCTTTGAATAGACCCATCTTAGAAGGTACAGTGGGACTTTCTGGTATCGGTATTTTAGCAGTAGCGCAACGTTTTCCAAATGCAGCTTCGTTAGTGTTTTCTATATTCGGTAATTCATGGCAGATTTCAGTATTGGAAGAATACAAAATGAACGATTTTCCCTTGTTCTTCAATCGTGTTTTAGCCATTTTTCAATCATTACATGCCTTGGAGTGCTCATCCTATCTTATATTTCCGATTGGCTGGTAACTTTTATTGTAGGCAATAATTTCTTATCTTCGTCTACTTATATACCGTGTCTTCATTAGCTCTCTTTTCTTATGCATGAATACGATTATTAGTCCCATATTCTCTGCTGTACGAAAAAGTAAAGTATTATCTGTATTCAAGTATATGGAGTGCTGTGCTGACTATAGGCCTTAATATTTTGTTGATTCCGTTAATTGGCATCATGGGAGCTTGTATAAGTATTGTTTGTTCTCATGCACTCATGACATTGTTAAGGGGTTAAAATATACTTTGATTTTTTAGTTTCTGTCTCTTAAAAGAACAGTATTTGTTCTTAGGTTTGTTAGCTGTGCTTTTATTGTAGCGTTATCGATAGGCGATTCTTTGATGTTTCGAACAATGGCACTTTTAGTAGCATTTCTCGGCGTTGCTCTAGTTATTCGTAATTTTGATAAACGTCTTAATATTAAATTTTTAGCTATAAAATTATTCAAAAATAAAATCAAATTTAAACAATCATGATAACATTACGTGGATTATTTCGAGATTTAAAATTCCTAATAGGATGTTTCGTGTATCTTGTAAAACATTACTCTCTTTTCTCTGGCCTTAAATTTCAAGGTCGCCAAGAACGAATCGTGTATTTGTTATGTAATGGACCTTCGTTTAAAAAATGATATGGAGACTATTAAAAAGCTGAAAGGAGTTGATTTTATTGTGGTAAACTTTATGGCCAACGATTCTCTTTTTTGGGAGATTAAACCACAATACTACACATTGATGGATCCGTTGTTTTTTACAAATAGGAGAGAGAATAGATATATGGAAAGATTGGAGGTACTATTTGATTCCTTCAATCGTATTGATTGGGAAATGATAATTTTCCTACCCGTACAATATGAAAAGTCCTTTCGTGAGTTTTCAAAGATTAATAATCCAAAGATTAAAATTATGGTATTGAATACGTTCTCATCATACGTTGCCTCGGATAATGTAAGGCATTTCTGTTATAGAAAAGGGTATGCTATGCCTAATGCGCAAACAGTGGCTATTGAGTCTATTTTTGCTATGCTTAATATGGGATATAGTACTATTTATCTTTATGGTGTTGATCATACATTTCTCGAAGGTTTGAAAGTAAATGATAAGAATGAACTTGTACATGTATATCAGCATTTTTATGAAAATGAACCAAAAATAATACCTGTAACCGATGCTTTTGGTTATCATAATTCACTTACTAAGGAATTGCAAACCATAGTCAATATTTTTGCTTCCCATGAACAGTGTCGCAAATATGCTGATCATCTGGGTGCTAATATTTATAATTTGACTAAGGGGTCACAAATTGATAGTTACGAACGTAGATAAATGAGAGAAGATGAATAACTTTAAGATTGATGTGTTGGAGAGACTTAGTACAAAAATGGCTAAGTATCTAGATCAAAATTGTTTTTGGTATTAAGGATAAATATTATACTTATCGGGAACTTTCTATTTTAACTGCAAAGATTCAACAGGAGATAAGAAATCAGTATACTGAAACGACTCCGGTAGGATTGGTTAATAATGATGATATTTATACCTATGCTTCTATCTTGGCTTTGTGGTATGAAGGACTGGCTTATGTTCCCTTGCATCCCTTGCAACCTATTGCTAGATGTATTGACATTATCGAACAAGTGAATATTCAATTGATTATTGATTCTACAGAGATGTCACGCTATGTAGATAAATATAATGTTCTATATCCACAAAATAATTCCAATACAGATGTTGTATTCCCTGTCATTAACAACATAGATGATGAAGCATTGTGCTATATTCTATTTACTTCTGGTAGCACGGGTAAGCCAAAAGGTGTTCAATTGAACAGACGTAATATTACTTCATTTGTTGCCGCTTTTGAAAATGCTGGTATCGTTTTATCCCATGAAGATAGATGCTTGCAATGCTTTGATTTGACATTTGATGTGTCTGTACAGTCTTATTTGATGCCTTTATTAAATGGAGCATGTGTCTATACTTTACCATTAGATTGTATGAAGTATGCTTGTTCTGCCGATTTAATAGAACGATACAAACTTACATTTGGTGCTATGGCTCCTTCTATGGTCAGATTTTTAAACCGTATTTTGATGAATTGGATATGTCATCTCTTAAGAAATGCATTCTAACTGCCGAAGCTTCTAATCTCTCCTTGGTGAAAGATTGGAAAAAATGTGCGTATAATGCTGAACTTTATGATTTTTATGGCCCTACGGAAGCTACTATCTATTGTACTTATTATAAGTTGCCTGATGACATCAATCAAACTAAAAACCGAAATGATATTCTGTTTATTGGGAAACCTATGAGTGGAATAAAAGCTGTTCTTATTTTCACCCGATGGGATAGTCCTGAATAAAGGAATTGGTGAATTGTGTGTGGCTGGTGAACAAGTTACTCCTGGATATTGGCAGCTTTTTAGAAAAAATAAAGAAGCTTTCCTTACTATATCCATTGATAATAAGGATTATAGATTTTATAAAACGGGTGATTTGTGTCAGTTTGACAAGGATGGAGATCTTGAATATATTGGAAGAATTGATTTTCAGGCTAAGGTTCAAGGTTATCGTGTAGAACTTGGTGAAATTGAATGTAAGATTAGAGAGTTTACTAAATGTGATACAGTAGTGCTTGCCATCAAGGAAGATAATAATGATGATATTCTCGTTGGTTTTGTTGAATCAAGATTAGTTGACGAAAAGCAAGTCTATGTTTATTTGCGTGAACAGTTACCTCCATATATGATACCAAAATCTATCATTAGTCTTGCTCAATTTCCACTAAATAACAATGGTAAGATTGATAGAAAACAATTGATTGAAAATTTTTAAGACTCATAATAAATAAAATAATGGAAAGACATGATATTTATACTTCTCTAAACCAGATTTTAGGGAAAATAATAGGTGATACAAAACTGGATCTAAATGAGTTGACTACTACAGATGAAATTTCTGGTTGGAGTTCACTCGTACAAACTCAGTTGGTCGTTGAAATTGAAAAGCATTTCAATTGCCGTCTGACTCTAAGGGATATTATGAAAATAGATAAGAATATATCTTCCATTGTAACATTGATAGATAATAAGTTGCAATGAAAATCCTTAGTTTGATTCGAACTCTTAAGTCGGTGTTATATGCTTATGATTCTGACCAATGGGAAAAACGCGTAGGGGCTTTAGGAAAAGATAGTTATCTTAGAGGACCTATATCTTGTGCTAATCCTAGTTTAATATTTGTAGGCAATCACTCTCATATATTTGGACAAGCTAACTATATCATCAGAAATGGGAAATTCATAGTTGGTGATTATACAGGGATAGCACAAGGATTGACTGTTATTACAGGTAATCATATTTCAGAGAAAGGAAAACTGTTTAATGATTGTTTGCAACTGGATGAGCAAGATGTTATTATTGAGGATGATGTTCGCATCGGTGCTTTTGTGACTATTTTGCCTGGAGTGAAAATTAGAAGAGGTGCTATAATAGGTGCCGGAACAGTATTGCGTTTTTCTATTCCTCCTTATGCTGTTGTTACAGGTAATCCTGCTAAAATTGTGGGATTCAGAATGAATCCGCAAGAAGCGCTTGAACATGAAGCGGCTCTTTATCCGGAAGAAAAACGCTTGTCCGCAGATGAATTATTTGATAATTATGAAAAGTATTACTTTAATCGAATGAGTGAGATAATAGAATATCTAAAAGTATAAAATACAAAATAATGAAAATTACTGCCGTTATTCCTATTCGCAGTGGATCACAACGTGTCAAGGATAAAAACTTGCGTGCCTTTGCGGATACTAATTTGATGGAACTGAAAATTAAAAATCTTCTGCAAGTTCCTGAACTTACATCTATTGTTGTAAACACTAATTCGGAGTTAGCAATAGAAATTGTTAATAAAAGTTATCGGGGGGGGGCTGACTACTCACCGTCGTGAAGAGTATTACGCCTCTTCACAATGTAGCGGAAGTGAAATTTTTTAGACATTTAGGTGAAGTGACAGATACCGATCTTTTTGTCTATTGCCCCTGTACTTCGCCCTTCATTAAACCAGAAACTGTATCTCAGTGTATTAATCAATTTATTTCTACTTCGGATTACGATTGCTTGGCTACTGTTTCGTCTGTTAAAGAATTTCTTTGGCTTGATGGTGATCCGATGAATTATGACCCTGCTCATGCACCTAACTCCCAGGATCTCCCTGATGTGGTGGCGTTGAATTTTGGTGTAACAGTAGTCAGGAAAGAAGATCTTATCAAAAACTCCAATATCATCGGTAAAAATCCTCAATTCGTCAAGACAAGCGATATTGAGTCCATTGATATTGATACTCCTCTTGATTTCTATATTGCTGAGCAGCTTTATAAAAAGTTAGTTATAGAAAAGAAGAGGCTGCTGGAATAAGTTTTGGGATTGATTGGTATTTCGCTGAATGATGCAGATATAAAGAATAACTCATTATATTTATGGATAAGATTATAGCTATTATTCCTGCGCGATACCAATCATCACGCTTTCCTGGAAAGCCATTGGCTGATATTTTTGGAAGACCAATGATTTGGTGGGTTTACAATCAGGTAATTAAAGTAAAAGAATTCTTAGAGGTTTATGTAGCCACAGACGATCAACGAATTGCTGATGTGTGCTCGAATTATGGTATGAAGTTTATCATGACCCAGTCAAATCATCCAACTCATGTGCATAGGATTCATGAGGTAAGTGATAATATTGCAGCTGACTATTATGTTGTAGTTTGCGGTGATGAACCTTTGATTAGCCCGGATGTAATAGAGGCTGTTTTTCCTTCGCAAGATGTTGATAATAGTCATATGTATGTTGGTGGTCTCTGTCGATACTTCACAGAACCAGCAGAAGTTATTGATCCCGCAAATATTAAGATTGTGACTAATGATTCAGATGAATGTGTATTGTTATCAAGAGCACCTATTCCGTTTCCTTATAAGACTGTGCTTTTTAAATATAAAAAAGTGGTGGGTGTGGAATGCTATAATAAACAAGCTTTAGATTTTTTTGTCTCCACACCTAAAGGCTATCTGGAGAATATCGAGGATGTAACACTTCAGCGATTTTTGGAGAATAAGATTCACATCAAATATAAATTGGTGGATTCAGTATCTCTTTCTGTTGATACCCCTCGAGACTTGGAGAAGGTAAAAGAAATAATGGTGACAAAACAAGCTTGAACTATGGAAAAAAAAAAGTATTAATGTTAGATTGTACGCTACGTGATGGTGGCTATGTCAATGATTGGGATTTTGGTCATAGTACTATTACGGGTATTTATAAGCGATTGGAAGCAGCAGGTGCTGATTATATTGAAGTGGGTTTCTTGGATGACAGAAGAGAATTTGATATAAATCGTTCCATCATGCCAAGTACAGAAGCTATCAATAAAATCTTTGGTTCAGTAAAAAAAGGAAAAGCGATACCTGTAGCAATGATTGACTTTGGCACTTGTTCTCTTGATAGTATAGGTTCTTGTGATTCTACTTTTATTGATGGTATTCGAGTTATCTTCAAGAAAGAAAAAATAGATCAAGCTTTGCCATTCTGTAAAGCTATTAAGGAAAAAGGCTATAAGCTCTTCATACAAGCCATTTCAATTACAGCCTATAGTGACATTGAAATGCTTGAGTATGTAAATCGCATCAATGAAATTAAACCTTATGCTTTTTCTATTGTAGACACTTATGGTTTGCTTGATAATAGCAGTATGGCTCGATATTTCTACTTGATAGACAACAATTTGGACCCTAGTATTAAAATGGGGTATCATGAGCACAATAACTTCCAATTGGGCTTTAGCAATACAATTAAATTTTTGGAGAAAAGTACCAAAAGACACTGGTGGCAGATTCTACGGTTTATGGCATGGGAAAAGTGCCGGAAATTGTGCCAGCGAACTTTTAGCGATGCATTTAAACGAATATTACGGAGGGCATTACGATTTAAACCAGTTGTTGGAGATTGTTGATACAGATTTGATGCCGATTTATCAGAAACATTATTGGGGCTACAAATATGATTTCTACATTGCTTCGATGCAACGATGTCATCCGTCCTATGTCCAGTATCTTCTCAAAAAGAGTACATTGTCTGTCAGCTCAATTAATGAAATTCTTTACTTCAATACCTGAAGAAATAAAGATTGCTTTATAACAAACAATGGATAGAGCAAGCATATCTCGATTATCAGAATCGAGCGAGGACGATACTGAGGCTTTACAGCAATTGAAAGTTGAACTTGAAGCAGCGAGTGACAAACCTGTATTGATAATTGGTCCGGGCAATACTGTCAAGGAGCAAAAAAAAGGGGTGGAGTTATTCATTTCGGGGAATGATCCAGTTGTCTTTTCTGTAAATTTCTATACAAAACTTTATTCTATTGATTATACTTTTATAAGTAATGCCAAGCGTTACGCTAAGTTTGTGGATATTCAGCACGGTGACAGCATTGGCTCTAAACTGATTCTTACATCTAATGTTACCGCATGTGACTATATGCCTAATTATGTTCTCAATTATGAGTCACTGTTGAATAAAGAATCTGAAAATCCTGATAATGCTCTTGTTTTGTTGCTTAAGGCTTTAATAAGAATTGGAATCACAGAAGTATATCTTGCAGGTTTTGATGGATTTACCAATACACCTAATGATTATTATGATCGCGATTACGAACTTTCATCAACTAAAGATGAAAGTTATAATGATCTTTTGTCAGATGATTTATCTAAAATAAATCAGTCAATCCGTCTTCATTTCATTACAGAAAGTTTGTATGATGTCAGATAAGCAAACTATTAAAGCGGTCCTGTTTGATTTGGATGGGACTCTTTTGAATACAAGTGAAGGAATAGCATGTAGTGTCTTGCACACGCTGTCTGTAATGCAACTCCCCTCTATATCCTCTGACGAGGTATCAACATTTATAGGCCCCCCTATTCAAGAATCTTTAAAACGTCATTTTAGATTATCAGATGAAGATGTTCAAAAGGGGGGCGGATATATTTCGTGCCTATTATAAAGACTGTGCTTTGTTTAAAGCAGCTTTATATCCAGGTATCATTGACTTGTTGAAACAGTTGAAGCAAAAAGGGTTTCTTATTGGAGTAGCTACATATAAGCGTGAAGATTATGCTATGGATATTCTAAAGCATTTTGGTATTTTAGAATATTGTGATGTCGTTCATGGTGCAGACAATGATAATAAACTCCGTAAGAGTGATATTGTTTATCTTTGTATATCTGAAATGTCAGTGGATAATAGCGAAGTGGTTTTAGTAGGTGATACATATCATGATTTGGAAGGAGCAGAAGAGGCTGATATTCATTTTATTGCTGTAACTTACGGTTTTGGTTTTAGAGAAAGTGTAAGAGAACTTTCTAGTAAAAACGTGGTGGGAGTAGCTGATAATCCAATGGAAATAGAGGGGCTGCTGAAGTGAATTTCATAATAGAATTCTATCTCGTTAGCGTCCAAAAATGACGTATAGGATAACCGATAAAAAAGTCAGACCTTTGCTTTCGTTAAATCAAAATCCAAGTTTATGTATAGTTACAATGATTTTGAGCGTCTATTTTTGCGCTATAAATTGGAAGGGATTCCTGCTGGTGTTTCTACATAAAAATTTTGTATGTCCAACCAAGTTCCTTATAACCTATTTTCCAAATGGTACAAGGATACCCGGAAGAAGATAATTCCCGTTCTGGTTTTGGGTGCTCCCTCAACGGAATCGGAAATGCCGGAAAGTCCTTCGCCACTCCCGGAACAAAAGTCAGAATCGGATCCTCGGCTTTTTTGTCATACCGAACTTCGAATCCTGGTGGATATCCGCATGAGCAATGGTGTTCATATCAGTCAGAAAAATTTAAGCAACGAAGGTAAGCAGTCAAAAATTGGCTCATAATTTAAACCTCTATCTTCGCTGCGAACAAAAATTTTAGAATTTATGTATAGCAGTGAAGATCTTGAAAGGTTTTACTTTCAGTACCAGACCGAGGCTTTGCCTCATGGAGAATCTCTCCAATCGTTTTGTGTTAAGAACAAAGTTCCTTATAACATCTTTCAGAAATGGTACAGGGATACCCGGAAAAAAGTAGTTGAAGTCCAGGTTG
>ENA-OPYU01000001-OPYU01000001.1-human-gut-metagenome-genome-assembly--contig:-NODE-1-length-104727-cov-5.970373_pt1 | contig 104727 bp, 97 predicted proteins | sample MGYA00242637_ERZ504482 | MGnify/ENA primary metagenome ERZ504482 (study PRJEB26092, sample SAMD00036237) | human gut metagenome | host: Homo sapiens | study: EMG produced TPA metagenomics assembly of... | reverse complement strand
GGCAATATGCGAGCTCCGCGTCATTGGTCTCTCGGTCTCCCACGATGGACCCGGATTGGAAGCCTTCGCCCATGAGCGCGTAGTAGCTCTCGGCAGAATCGAGAAAGGCGGCGTCGGTTTGAGCGGCAAGGGCGGCGTTCGCGTATCTTGCAAGCTCCGCGTCATTTTGCTGCTCTGGAGATAGGTCTGTGCCGCTGGCCTGGGGCGCGCGCGTATTGAATGCGTCGACAAAGCTCTGCATGCCCTGCTTCATAAAGAAGGGCCCGTAGATGGGTGAATTGAACGCAATGGGGACGGAGAAGGCTGCAGCGAGAACGAGCGTACAAATCCATACGGCCTTGTCTCTTAGGATTAGTTTGAGAAGAAGTCGACAGTACATTTAGAAGCACCTACATTCCTCAAAGCATCGTTAGATTAATGATGACAGACCGAATGAAGATACGTGCGACGGGGGCGAGGCGAATGGCTGAGCGGTATCGATACGCGGGTTCAACGGTATCACATTGGCCACATAGATTTTTAACTTACATTTCTACCCGCCCTTTTCGTAGAGTCTCCGATACGTGCTTAGCGCACCCTCGGCGCGTCCGGCAGGCTTTGCGAAATGGGATCCAGGAGACTTCGGCGCAGCATCATCTTGCGGAATGCTTCTAATGAGCCTCCCATCCTTCAAAAACAGAATCTCATCGCACAGCCTATCGACCGAATCCAAGATGTGGGATGACATGATGATGCACGTACCAGAATCGGCCAGCTTCCTGAGAATCTCGGAATGCAAGTCCACCCTGCTGGGGTCGAGCGCGTTCATGGGCTCATCTAATAGAAGGTACCGCGCGCCCGTCGCATACGCAATCGCCAGGGTAAGCTGCTGCTTCATGCCCTGGCTCAGAGTGCGGATCCTCATCTTCGCGAACTCGCCTATCTGCGTTTGTTCCACTATCTCTTCGATATCGCGAGCATGCGGCCACATATCGCAAACCATCTTGAGGTGATCTTCCGCACGCAATCCGGGATACAGCAGCGTCCCCTCACCAGGTGCATAGAAGATCATAGAACGGACCTCTCTCGCACCCGTACCCTGCACCTCATCCAGAACGATGCTCCCGTCCACGCGAGGACCCGGCAAACCTGCCATCGCACGCAGCAACGTCGTCTTTCCATGCCCGTTCGGAGCGACGAGACCGTAGACCGTACCCGGGGCAAACTCAGCGTTCACCGAATCTACGAGCACCTTCTTTCCATAAGAGATCGTCAGCGTTTGAAGGTCAATCATCGAGATCATCCCCTTTCGATCTTTGGAACACTCAGGCGCACCATCAACGGAGATACGGCGCCCAAGACCACCAGCAGAGCGCCCGATGCGCCGACGACCTCTCCAAAAGGCATCGCGTTCGTCCCTCGCCCAAGGAACCCAATCGTCCCCACCTGGGAAGCGGGATCAAACGAGGCGAATGGAGCCAGCAGCGCGACGCCCATGCCCACGCTTTCAACATGAGCGCTCAACGAACCCAACACCAAGAGAACCGCGCAAACCATTCCGGTGACAACGGGGTTGCGGCTAATCGCTGCTGTCAACGCAGCGACGACGGAAATCACGCCGTATGCCATGACCAGCAACGGAATACTGCACAACACCGCCTCCCCCACCATGGACGTTGTCGAAGCTCCCGCCCGAATGAGAGCGACGGGATACTCCGATCCACCCGCACCGTTCTTAATCACGGACACAACGACAGCGGGAACCATCGACACCAAAAGCAGCACCAAGCCAAGCAGGAGAGCCAGCGCAACAGCCGTCAGAAAACGCACATGCGCTGTTGCGGGGATCTGGAGAACCAGAAGGGAACGACACTGCAGGTGGGTGCACGCGAGCGATGTGACAACCACGGGCAACAGCAAAAATAAGGAGGGAAGCGCTGCCTGGAGATACGAAAGGAGGATTAATGGGGGCATCTTCGTACTTAACTCGTAAACCTTGGGGTCCGGCAAGCTCGCGATCGACTCAAGCAGAAGGGCGCGCGCCTCCGCACGAGAAGGAGTCTCCGGCTCGATTCCGATCGATTGCAGGAGAGTCGCATCTGCCGCGCCCAGCTCACCTCGAGCGCGCTCGTACGTCGCAAGGCTTCGAAACCCCTCCGCAGGCATAGGCGCGTACACGAAACCCGAAAGAGCATCCCGCATGTCTTCCAGGGCCGCTTTGCCCTCGACGTCCATATTCGCAGCGTTCTGCTCTAGATACCGATCTATTGAACGGAGCTCCCCATCCCTATACCGAACAGCGGAAACGTTATCAGCGTCAGGAAACATCTCGACCAGAGCCGGGGCCAGCATCGTCGTCGACATTGCAATCGCGCATACGGCGAGGGTAGGAGAACGCAGGAGCAGTTTCCCCATCGTTCTTACGTATGCAACGGCGGAGGCACAAGCGCTCGAACGAGTTGCCGTTCTCGATGCAGTGAAGGAACCTCTCTCAAGACAAATCGGGGATATCGGGCACGCGCAGCCGCTCTTTCCAGCAACGCAAAGCAGGCTAATTGCCAGCACCTCGATCCCGATTGCGCATACGAGGGCAATCGCGCCACGCTCGAAGCAAAGTCCAGGCAGATTCACTATCTGCGTTGTCGGGTACGGGCTATAGGCGCCGACGGTCAACTCAGTGTTCGCATACGTAAGGGGATTCAACAGGGCGAACTCACGTAAAGCGATGGATCTTCCGTAATACCCGGGAACCATCGTCACCCCCATCAGGGCACATACGAACACGATTCCAAGCGTAGGGTTATTGGCAATCTTCACGGCAAGGTGAACGACAAGCGAGATGAACGCTGCCACCAAGAATTGCAAGATGGCCGTCTGCGCGAACACCAGCCAAGCCGGTTTGATAACCGGAGTCGCATATTGAATGTAGCCTATCGGATAGAACGGCGAGCCCGGGCCATTCTTCACAAGCGCGGCGATTATCCCTGGAAGATTGATGGCGAGGACGGCAAGCATTGCAAAAACACTCGCCCATACGCTCGATGCAACAAGTCTACCCAGCTCGCCCATCGGTGCCTGGATGATGAGCTTTTCACGTTTGTTAAGACGCGCGGCAAGGAACGAGACGGCAACGGCCGTTGCGACCCATAGCAAGTACTCCTTCGATCCGTCATAATAGGTGTACTCTCCATCCGATATCTGCAGAAACGGAAGTAGGGGAGAGAGCGGTGCCAAGATAAGACGTCCCGCGGCAAGAGGGTACAGAAGCGCGGGCATGCTTGATGAAGAGGTATAGACACCGTCCTCCCCCGCATTCACAAGCGCATCCGCATAGGATGCTGACAATTCCTGCTCAACACGGGTTATTCCCGACTCGAGGTATTCGACCCGTCCGTCGATGCCAGCCGCGCTCCTGAAGACGGGCAGAGCACAAAGAACCATCAACGCAACAACGACAACACAGAGCGACCTGGAGGAGAGAAGCGACCTAAAGATCGCCTTCGAGATTTTGAGCATATTCATCGCCAACCTTAACCTCATCCAGTCGGAACAGAGGGGCCGAACAAAATGCTCGGCCCTTCCTCGCATCTAGTAGGTGCTATAGACAAATTGCCATTTATCAGTTGTGCCAAGAACACCACAGGAGCACATTGCAGCGAGGCGGGATTCCCTATGATGCGCGGATCGGCGATAGCCATTTCGGTAGGAGATCGTCTTGTAAGAGATGTTGAACATCGAGATGCTGTGCCCGCTTACGCCGCGAGGACAGCTGTAGCTCCAGTAGGTATCGACGACGTCGTCCGTATACCCGAGGGGCTCAACGAGGGCACACTGGCTGCTCTCCTGGGAAGGAGGCATCGGGGTATCCGCAAAAGCGGGGGCTCCCGGCAGCAACAGACAAAGAGCGAGGCCGAGGAAAACCAAGAGCTTACACTACTTAACAGTACTGAACATAATCCTCTCCAATCTAGAGGGGTTTCGGTTGCAGCATGCTGTGATTACTTGCCGGCAAAGTCAATTTAACATAAACTGTTAAAAAGTAACCTGAGATTTTTTAAATTCTTCGGAGGTTATTATGAGTTCCGACAATCGCACTCCCCGGCTTCATTCCTTCCGCATCGCATGTGCGATAGCCTCTGCGACCCTTTGCGCCACCGCCATCGCACAAGTGGCGTTCTCCTTAAAGCCAGCAATCGAAGTGCTCGACAACCCTGTAATTGCAGACTCCCCCGCGTATCCAGCCCTTGCGATCTCGACATTGGTCCCTGCCGTCATCGGTATCGCTACGACCATCCTCAGCGCCGTTCTCGTGTGGACGATCAAGAGCGGAGACCCCTTCAAGAAAGGGTCTGCGACATGCTTGAAGGTGCTCGGCATTCTCTTCGTTGTTCAAGCTGCCACCAGCCTCTACGCCGGCTCACTCAAAACCTCCGTTTCGATGTTTGGCGGCGAGGGGGCCGTCGGCGCCCAAGAGATCGCTTCATCATTCGATTGGACCTCTCTGGTTCTCGGCATCGTCCTGTTCATGCTTTCCCAGCTCTTCTTGTACGCCCGAGAGCTGTACCTCGACTCCGACGAGATTGCGTAAGGAAACGCCATGCCCGTAATTGTTCGCCTCGACAAGATCATGGCCGAGCGAAAGATTTCCTCGAACGAACTTGCCGAAAGGATTGGAACCACGCCCGTGAACCTGTCCCGTATTAAAAAAAGGGCATATTCGCGGCATTCGCTTCAACACACTCGAGCAGCTATGCCTCGCCCTTCGTTGCCAACCCGGAGACCTTCTCGAAGTCATGAGCGAAGAGGATGCCCGAAAGGAGTTCGGACTCGATTGGTCCGCCGAGGATTAGAGGGCGGTCGTACTCGCCCTGCACACGGGGATGCGAATCGGCGAGGTCTGCGGCCTTCGGTGGTGCGATGTGGATTTCGAGACGGGCCTGATCTCGATCGGACACTCGGTGGCGTACGCGAAGGGAATGGGTTCGTTCATCAAGGACACCAAGACCCATGACGCCAGGGGTATCCCATCGACCCGGTCGGCCTACTCCCCTTCCTGAAGGAGACCCACGAGATCGACTGCGGAAAGCTGCGCTTGCGCGGCCTTACCGGGGCGGTCGAGATCGGGGACTGCTACATCCTGTCGGAGCCGGGCGCGACCTTCGCGACGACAAGCTATATCCGCAGGGCGTTCAAGACGTTCTCGGAGACCAACGGCCTCATGGGCACCAACGACGAGCTGATCACGTTCCACGGCCTTCGCCACACGTTCGCAACGCAGTGGATCCGCCAAGGCGGCGATATCAAGGCGCTCCAATCGATCCTCGGCCACAAGGACGCCATGGCGACGCTCAACGTCTACGCCGACATCGAGCCCATCTCCAAAATCCATAACATGCTGCACGCCACGCCGTGCCTTTGGCGCGGGCACCTCGGGCCGAGGGTCGATCCGGGTCCCATGTTCCAACAGAGGATCCAGGAGTCCATCGAGACGCTCCAGGCGTTCGGCTACGGCATCACCGAGCCGGACGACCGAAATATCGCCATACGCGCCGTGAAGACGAACAGTTGGCTCTAGCTCACCGAGTACGCGGCAGTGCTGGGCCCATCCCAACTGAGGTCACGGTGGTCCGATAGGGGCGCCGCCCGCGGCATGCGCCGCGGAGCGGTATCCCCTACCGAAGGGCGGGGATGCCCTCCGCTTCCAGTTCGGAATCAGCCGTCGGAGGCGTTCGGCTGACTGCGGGAACGGCCTGTCCGCTCAATGTGTTCGGCTGAGATCGGAAATCAACCCAACACGAGCCGGACACGCGCCAGACGGCTCTTCCCCGTACGGCCTTCCCCCTTACGCTCATGTTGCAGGCATGTAACGCCGCAGCGAGCGCGCCTTTTTTGCGCCAGACAGGTACAATGATGAACACTGTACCGTAGCGGAGCGCCCCGCGCGCGCCGCAACCACGCGAAAGGGTTTCCCATGGCCGAGATCTCGTCCTCCCGCATCGTCATCACCGTCCTTGGCAAGAACCGCCCCGGCATCGTCGCCGGCGTCACCCGCGTTTTGGGCGAGGCCAATGTCGACATCCGCGACATCACGCAGTCCATTATCGAGGACATCTTCACCATGACCATGCTGGCCGACACCGCCGAGTCCAAGCTCGACTTCGCCGAGCTGCAGAAGGCGCTGGCCGAGGCCGGCGAGCTTTCGGGCGTCAACGTGTCCATCCAGCGCGAGGACGTCTTTAACTTTATGTACCGCCTGTAGCGAACAGGCCGTACGGGAACAGGCCGGCGCATCTGCACCCAAGCACGCCGCCCCCATACGGCCCCGAGAGGAGCGCGCATGGCTTACGACGCCAAGAAAATCTACTACCGCTTCGATGACCATCTGAGCCGCCTGGTCTTGGATTATGAGGCGAGCCGCCAGATTTCGCCCGAAAGCGAAAACCTCTACCACGGCCTGCCGACTGATCCGTACGACGAGGGTCTGTTCGTCGAGCATAACGTCAAGCGCGGCCTGCGCAATGCCGACGGCTCGGGCGTGGTCGCGGGCCTTACCCGTATCTCGGACGTGCACGGCTACAACAAGGTCGACGGCAAAGTCGTGCCCGACCAGGGCAAGCTCACGCTGCGCGGCTATAGCATCGAGGATCTGGTCAACAATGCCCAGTCCGAGAATCGCTATGGCTACGAAGAAGTCGCCTATCTGCTTATCACGGGCTCGCTGCCCAACAAAGAGGAGCTCGACGGTTTTTGCGAGCGCTTGGGCGCCTTTAGGCATCTGAGCGACGAATACGTCAAAGAGTTCCCCATGACCACGGTGTCGTCGAGCATCATGAATGTGCTCCAGCGCGCCGTGTTGCTGCTTTACGCCTTCGACGCCGAGCCCGACGCGATTACGCCCGAGCATGAGATCGACGTCGCCATTTCCATGCTCGCACGTCTCCCGCGCATCGCCGCCTTCGCACACATGGCCTCGGTCGCCAAGCTTCGCGGCTCCGAGGTTCACGTGCCGCACCCCACGCCCGGTCTCTCCACCGCCGAGACCATCCTACAGGTCCTGCGCGGCGGCATGGCGTTCACCCGCGATGAGGCGATGCTGCTCGACGTGATGCTCATGCTGCATGCCGAGCACGGCGGCGGCAACAACTCCACCTTCGCTTGCCGCGTGCTGTCGTCTTCGGCCACCGACCCGTATTCCGCCTACGCCGCGGCTATCGGCTCGCTCAAGGGCCCGCGCCACGGCGGTGCCAATGCCAAGGTCGTGTCCATGCACGAGGACATCCGTGCGCATGTCTCCAATTGGGAGGACGAGGACGAGGTCGCGGCCTACCTGGGCAAGATCCTCGACAAGCAGGCCTTCGACGGCACGGGCCTCATCTACGGCATGGGCCACGCCGTCTATACGCTCAGCGACCCGCGCGCCGAGGTATGCCGCCGTTACGCGCGCACACTTGCCGCCAAGAAGGACCTGGGCGAGGAATTCGCACTCATCGAGCGTATCGAGCGCCTGGCACCCCAGGTCATGCGCGACCACGGCATGACCAAGCCCATCTGCGCCAACATCGACCTGTACACAGGCTTTATCTACAAGATGCTCGGCGTGCCCGAGACGCTCTTTACGCCGCTATTCGCCGTCGCCCGCATGGCCGGCTGGTCGGCGCACCGCATGGAAGAGCTCTTCTGCGCGCACCGTATTATTCGCCCGGCCTATCGTCCGGTGATCGAGCCGCTGGAGTACAAGCCACTCGCCGACCGATAGGACGCGGACCGTTATAGATCTTGAGCGTGGCCAGGGACCCAAGCCCTTGGCCACGCTTTTTTGCCAATAGAAAGGGCTGCATCAAATGATTGTGTTTTCCGATATGGACGGAACACTGCTGACGAGCGATAAGCAGATGAGCGACGCCACTTGGGCAATGCTCGACGAGCTCGCACGTCGTGGCATCGAGTTTGTTCCCTGCACGGGGCGTCCGCTGTCGGGCATCTTTGAGCCCATTCTCGCCCATTCCGCCGTACACTACGCGGTCTGTGCCAACGGCGCCAGCGTCTGGCAACTCGACGACGATGTGCCCACCGACGCCTCGTGCGCCACGCGCATCTTGAGCCGTCCGCTCGATTGCGGCATTGCCCACCGCATCCATCGCATTGCCGCCGGCCACGATGTGACCTTCGATATCTTCGCGGATGGACAGTGCTTCCTCCCCCGCTCGCTTTACGGGCGCCTGGATGAGTTCTGCGGCGGCGACCCCCACATCGCGGCTTCGCTCAAGCGCACACGAACACCGATCGACATGGATATCGACAGCAAGATCGACGAGGTCGAGACGCTCGAACGCATCGCCATGTACTGGCACGACCCGGCCGATCGCGACGCCATCGCGGCGGCGCTCGACACGCTCGGAGGCATTGAGATCACGCGTTCTTACGCCATGAATATCGAGGTCATGGGTGAGGGCGCCACCAAGGGGACAGCCCTCACGTGGCTATGCGAATACCTGGGCGAGCGTCTCGCCGACGCCTGGGCGTTCGGCGACAACATCAACGACATCCCCATGCTGCAGGCAGCGGGCCACGGCATGGCCATGATCAACGCCGAGTCCGAAGACCGCGAGGCCGCCGACGCCATCACCGAATACGACAACGACCACGACGGCGTCGCCCGCACCATCATGGCCGCCCTCGCCTAGTCATTGGCCAGTCACTGGGGATGTTCTTAAGACTAGTCACTGGGGACACTCTTCGCAAAAAGCTGCAAGGACTGTCCCCCACTGTCGGCAGAAAAGGAACGTCGCCAGCTGCCGGATTAGGAGAGACTCTCCAGCACGCGACGGAGCTCATGCTGAACGGCGTGGTCGCGGTTGCAGCCTACGACACGATCGGCCACCGCCTTGAGCGCGGGGCGCGCGTTTTCCATCGCGCAGCCCGTGCCGACAAAGCGAATGATCTCGTAGTCGTTCATCGAGTCGCCAAACGCCATGACCTCGTCGCGACCAATGCCGTAATGCTCCGCGAGCTGCGCGATACCCGAGGCCTTCGACACACCAGGCTGCATGGCATCGATCCACGCGTTGCCCGAAGGCGCAAAAGTAAAGAGCTGACCAAGTTCGCGCTGTAGCACGTACGCACTGTCCATAACCGCACTGTCGTCGCAAAAGATACTCGCTTTGATGATATTTACGCTGGGATCGGGCAGCTCCCAAATACGCTCGGCATTGGGAAGGTCCTTATCGACCTCACGCACGAACTTGCACTCGTCATCGAGCAGGAAGGACTTGGTTCGGTCAAAGAGCGCAAGATGCAGATTGGGAAACGTCCTGACGGCTTGGGCGAGCCTTCGAATCGCCAGGTGCGAATACACCTCGCGGTCTACCATTTTGCCGTCGGCGAAGACCTGGGCACCGTTAGCTGCGACAAAGTCCATCTTGTCGCGAACGGGCGCAAAGAACTCGCACAGGCGATCGTAGCGACGACCTGACGATGCGGCGAAATGCACGCCATGCTCGTGTAGCGCCAGAATCAGTTCGTAGGTCTCGGGAGGCACCTGGCCGTTTTCGTCAAGCAATGTGCCGTCCATATCGGATGCAATCAGTTTAAACATAGAAAAGCTCCCTTCGGGCTTGTTGGAATCGAACGTGTATCCGATTCCAACGTACCCAAAGGGAGCTCAAATAAGACTCCGCGGGCGTAAACGTTACAAGGACCTGGCAAATAGCTCACACATGCCAGAGGTCTCACGGTCGCGGCGTCAGGCGACACGCCACCCCGACGGATAGTCGTTTAAGAACGTCCCCGATGACTAGTCGGCGTAGGTGAAGGTCGTGACGTCGAACATGCCCTCGGGGCGGATGCGGAGCGTCGGGATGACCGGCAGGGGCAGGAAGATGATGCCCATGATGGGGTCGAGCGGCGGCTCGATACCCATGGCGCGCGCCTTGACCATAAAGTCGTCGTGCTGCGCGGCGACATCCTCGGCCGTGCCCTCGCTCATAAGGCCACCGAGCGCCAGCGGAATGCGCGCCACGACCTCGCCGTTGCGCACCAGCACGTGGCCGCCCTGGCCCACGGCCTCAACGGCAGCCATCATGTCCGCCGCATTGTCGCCCACCACGCACACGTTGTGCGAGTCGTGGCCAATCGTGGAGGCAATGGCGCCACCCGTGATGGTAAAGCCGCGCACCCAGCCGCGACCGATATGCTTGCCAACCAAGCCCAGACCCGCGGGGCCGTCACCGTCGGCGCCCTCGGCCTGCAGCGACACGCCGCGGCCGTGGCGCTCGATCAGCATAATGCGGCGCAGGCCCTCGGCACTCTCGGGGCGAACCATACCCGTGATAGCCATACCCGGGATGACATCGATAACGGCCTCGCCCGGCTTAAAGGCATAGTCAAACACGTCGAGCGAAAGCTTCGGCAGCTTAACGGAGGCGCGAAGCTCATCGGCAAGCGCCGCAACCTCAGCCATCTCGGGTGCGATCTCGCCCACAAAGGTGCCGTCCTGCGCCACCAGAGCACCGGCGGCATATACGCGATGCGGAGCCGTGGCGAACGTCAGGTCATTAAGCACCAGCAGGTCGGCGCGCTTGCCCGGGGCAATCGCACCACGCAGCTCGTGCGGGTCGCGGCAGCCGTGATCCAGGCCAAACGCCTCGGCCGTGGAGAGGGACGCCATAGAGATAGCGACCACGGGGTCGATACCGGCCTCAATCGCCACGCGGCAGGCATTGTCGATCATGCCAGTCGCAAGCGCATCGGAAGGGGCGCGGTCGTCAGTCGCAAAGCAGCAGCGGCGGGCGCGCGCGGGGTTCTCCAGCAGCATCGGCGACAGATTGGCCAGGTCATGGCTGCACGTACCCTCGCGCAGCATCACGTACATGCCACGAGACAGTTTATCGAGCGCCTCCTCGGGAATCGTCGACTCGTGATCGGCGATAATGCCCGCCGCGGCATAGGCATTAAGGTCCTTGCCGGCAACGAGCGGTGCATGGCCGTCGACCTGCTTGGACGGCGTCTGGTTGGCAGCATCGATGCGAGCACAGGTCTCGGGGTCGGCCATAAAGACACCCGGCAGGTTCATCATCTCGCCCAGGCCAAAAACATCGCCCGGATGCTCGGCAAAAAACGCCTGCATGTCAGCGGCGGTAATCACAGCGCCCGCTTGCTCATCGGGTAGCGCGGGCACGCACGAGGGCATCATGTACTTGATGGAAATGGGCGCGCGGCGACCGTCCTCGATCATAAAGTGCAGGCCGTCCAGGCCCGCCACGTTGGCGATCTCGTGGCTGTCGGCAATGGCAGTGGTGGTACCGCGCGTCGCCGCCATGCGCGCATACTCGGCGGGGCGGATGTTCGAAGACTCGATATGCAGATGCCCGTCAATAAAACCAGGAGCGAGATAGCGACCCTGGCAGTCGATGACCTCAGTTGCCTCGTAGGTGTCAGCGGCATCGTCGCGACCATCGTAGAGCACGCCGACGATCAGACCGTCCTTGACGGCAACGCTACCGGGCGCCACGCGCTGACCGTACACGTCGACAATCTGCGCATTGGCAAACAGCGTGTCGACGGGCACGCGCCCCTCGGCAGCATCGATCACAGACCTCATGACCTCAACGGACATACATACTCCTTTAACCGTAGAAAAAAAGCTGCGGAGCGGACAGACCTTCACCGCAGCAAGCCAATAGCCATTGTATGCCAAAAAGAAAGTCCCGCTAACACCCCTTCCGCTTAACGGCACCGCCAAATGATCCCTCCGTCCCCAAGGGATCGTCGCAACCAAAAAGGCCGCAGTCGGGATTCCCGGCTGCGGCCTTATTGCACTTGTGAGGTCAACTCGCTCGTTAGACCAACTTAAAGCCCTTGCGCTTGCCCACGGAGAGGGTGTCGCCCAGTTTGAGGGCGCTCGGATCGATGTTGTAGCTCTTGGGAGCCACAGCCTTGCCGTTGATCTTGACGCCGCCGCCGTCGATGTCGCGGCGGGCCTGACCGGCGCTGGCCGAAAGGCCCAGGTCCTTGAGCAGGCCAGCGAGGTAAATCTGGCCCTCGTCGTTGACGGTCAGCTCAACGTGCTTCTCGGGGAAGTCGGCAAGCTGGCCCTCCTTGAACACACGGTCGAACTCGGCCTGGGCCTCGTCGCCGGCGCCGGCGCCGTGGTAGGTGTCGCACAGGTCGCGGCCTAGAGCGCGCTTGAGCTCGTAGGGGTCGGCGGAACCGTCGGCCAGGGCGGCATCGATCTTGTCGACCTCGGCCGGGGCGAGCGAGCTGGCCAGACGATAGTACTTGCCGATCATCTCGTCGGGGATGGACATGGTCTTGCCGAACATATCCTTGGGAGCGTCGGTCAGGCCGATGTAGTTGCCATAGGACTTGGACATCTTGCGCACGCCGTCGGTGCCCTCGAGCAGCGGCATGGTAAGCGCGATCTGCGGCTCCATGCCCATCTTCTCCATGAGCTCGCGGCCGGCGAGCAGGTTGAAGAGCTGGTCGGTGCCGCCCATCTCGACGTCGGCCTTGATCTGCACGGAGTCGAAGGCCTGCATCACGGGGTACAGAAACTCGTGCAGGGCAATCGGCGTCTGGGACTGGTAGCGCTTGGTAAAGTCGTCGCGCTCAAGGATGCGGGCGACGGTGAACTTGGAGCACACCTGCAGCAGGCCGGCCAGGTCCATCGAAAGGATCCAGTCGCCGTTGTGCACGATGGTGGTCTTCTCGGGGTCCAGGATCTTCATGGCCTGGCTCACGTAGGTCTCGGCGTTGGCCTCGATCTGCTCCTGCGAAAGCTGCGGGCGGGTGGAGTTCTTGCCCGAGGGGTCGCCGATCAGCGCAGTGCCGTTGCCGATGATAAGGGTGACGTTGTGGCCCAGGTCCTGGAACTGACGCATCTTGCGCAGGGGCACGGCATGGCCCAGGTGCAGGTCGGGGCTGGTGGGATCGACGCCGAGCTTGATGTTGAGGGGCTCGCCCTTCTCAAGCTTCTTGCGAAGGTCGGCCTCGGGGACGATCTGCGCTGCACCCGAGGTGATGATACGCATTTGCTCGTCAACAGACAGCATTGGGTATCCTCCTTTTGCTATAGCACCCTCACCGGATACGGCGGTGCTGGAAGTTCATAAACTCTCTTATGATAACCAAAACGGCGCGGCCGAACACCTACGACAGGAAAATCCTCGTCCTGCCGCACGCGTCGATAACGACCGGCAAACGCGTGCCGTCACGTTCGACCAAAAGCGCGCCCGCTGACGGCGCGAGCAGTCACGGCAACGGATCTGCCCCGTTGCATCCGTGGCGCAGGCGCCCTCGGCAGTCAGCAAGCAGTGCTCGCACGCCATGAGCTCGGAACGGTCGGCATCGACAGGCCCCAAGACACCGGGACAAGCGGCAAGCTCGGCAACACGCTCCGCATCATTGCCGAGCAACTCGGCCGACAAGTACACCCGCCCCGCCCCGAGTCCGCGCAGCCAGGTAAGCGTGACCCGATTCGCGCAGAACACCGGCGCCGCCACGTCAAACGTCATGCCCAGCTCGCGAGCGATCACCACCTGTCCCAGGTTGCGGCAGACGACGCGCCCGGCACGCTGCATAAGTGAGCGGGTCCGATCAACGTCACCCGTGCGGCACACCTCGTCCAGCACCACAACGGCGTCGGATAAATCGCGTTCTCCGCGCGGATCGGCATCCATCAGCTGCCAAGCAAAACCATGTGAGCGGGAACCGCGCGCTCCGCCAACTCCGTCGACGCACCGCCATCCACCGCAACGTCCTCAAAGGGCAGCACCTCAACGGCGCGCGCAACGGGTGCAATCGCATCCGCCTCGGCCCGCATGCGCTCCAACACCGCCGCTGTCTGATCCAACACGCCGGCGCTGCGAATCAGGTATACCTCGCAGCCCGCGTCCACCTTACGCTTGCAATGCACGACGACGCGCTTCCCCGCTGCGGCATCCACCGGGCAGGGCACCTGCGGCCAGCGCTTGGGCACATCGGGGCGCGCGTCGACGCCCGGATAGAACCGAATCTCGAGCGTGTCACCCGCCGCCACGGCGGCATCGAGCTCAACGGTCACCTCTTCGTGGCCCACAGCGACCAAGCGCCCCACGCGCACGCCCTGGTTAATTGCACGCTCAAAGCTCATCAGCTCGGCACCCGAACGCCCTCGCAGGTACGCATCGGTAAACCCACGGTTAAACGACCTTCCCAGCTCGCGCTCAAGCTCTTCCACGGCACCGGGGTCCCACGCGCCGTCGCGCAGCATATCGAGCGCCCGGCGCCAAACCCGCACCACGTTGAATACGTAATCGGGGTTCTTCATGCGCCCCTCGATCTTGAGCGACGCCACGCCGGCATCTACAAGCTCGGGCAGATGCGCAATACCCAGATAGTCATGCGGACACAGCAGACGATCCCCCTCGACGGCGACAACGCTCTGTCCCGCCTCGTCCACTAGGTCGTACGCCAGACGGCACGGCTGTGTGCAGTCGCCGCGCATCGCCGATCGTCCACGCCGCAGGGCCGAGAACTCGCACGCCCCGAATAGCCGATGCAAATCGCACCGTGGCAGAATACCTCGATGGGCACGCCCGTGGCACAGAGCGCCGCAATCTCGTCGACCGTCAGCTCGCGCGCCGTCGTCACGCGCTCGACCCCCAACTCATCGGCGGCAAGCCGCACGGCGCCTTCGCTATGAACGCCCGCCTGCGTAGACAGGTGAATCTCGACCCCGGGAATCGCCGCGCTCAGCGCGCAGGCCAACCCGGCATCGGCCACAATCAGAGCATCGGCGCCCAGCTCCAGTGCATGAGCTCCCAACGCCACCGCGTCGGACAACTCATCGTCAAACACGAACACGTTGAGCGTCACGTACACACGCACGCCATGGGCATGCGCCACGGCGCAGCCGCGCGCAAACTCGTCATCCGTAAAGCCGTGGGCGCTCACACGGGCGTTAAAGCCGCCCAACCCCGCATAGATGGCATCGGTACCCGCGGCGATAGCCGCAAGCATCTGGTCGAGTCCGCCCGCCGGCGCCAGCAGCTCGGGCAGCGCCGCACTGACGACATCCAATCCAGTCTCGCATTGTCCGCTCGGCCCCATCGCCCGAATCGCCATCGACAAACTCCTTACCAAGGTATGCATTCACTCTGAAAAATGCCGTCTTCCAGCATACACGAGGCCTCGCGCGCCCCGTTTGGTTTATCGTGTAATAACTTATGTCCATCCTGCCCCGACGGCACATCCACCGTCCGGCACGACATACCTGGAGGTCAATATATGGGTCCTCGCCAACGACAGGGACACAGCCGTTCAAAGACGCACGCCCTGCCCATAATCCTGCTCTCGTTTTTTGGGCTTTCTGCTGATTGCGGGCGTGGCGTTTGGCATCGGCATGGTCGGCAACGTCAACCGCTGGCTGTCCGATCTGCCCGACTACACCGACGCCAACGCGTATCTGGTGAGCGAGCCCACCGAGATCGTCGACTGCAACGGCAACAAGATCGCGAGCTTCTACACGCAAAACCGCAAGTCTATCACCAAGGACGAGGTCTCCCCCTACGTGCTGCAAGGCACCGTTGACGTCGAGGACGAGCGCTTCTACGAGCACGGCGGTATCGACCTGTGGGGTATCGCGCGTGCTGCGGTGGCAACCCTCGGCGGCGGACACGAAGGCGCCTCGACGATCACCCAGCAGCTTGTGCGCAACACCATCCTGCAGGAGGAGCAGTTCGACTCGACCATCGAGCGTAAGGTGCGCGAGGCCTACATCGCCATCAAGATGGAGGACATGTACTCCAAAGACGAGATCCTCATGATGTACCTCAACACCATCTATTACGGCCACGGCGCCTACGGTATCGAGGCCGCCGCCGAGACCTATCTGTCCAAGAGCGCCGCCGACCTCACCCTGAGCGAGGCCGCGCTGTTGATCGGCCTTCCCAACTCGCCCTCGCAGTACGACCCCACGGTCAACCCCGACCTGGCGCTGTCCCGTCGCAACAAGGTCCTCGACAACATGTTGCGCCTGGGCCACATCACCCAGGAGGAGCACGATGCCGCACAGGCCGAACCCATCACCCTCAATGTGACCGAAATCTCGGGCAGCGGCGTCGACGTATACTCGCAGCCCTACTTTGTCTCCTACGTCAAGCAGCTGCTGGAGCAGGAGTTCTCGACCGACGTGCTCTTTAAGGGCGGCCTGACCGTCAAGACCACCATCGACCCCACGATGCAGCAGGTGGCAGAGAATGCCGTCCGCGAGCAGCTCGACACGCTCTCGCTTGACGGCCTGGACATGGGCATGGTCGTCGTCGACCCCAAGACCGGCTACATCAAGTGCATGGTGGGCGGCTACGACTACAACGCCGACGAGAACCACGTAAACCATGCCACGGCCAAGCGTCCCGTCGGCTCCACCTTTAAGGCCTTTACGCTGGCAACTGCCATCCAAAACGGCATGAACCCCAACGTCACCCTCAACTGCAACTCGCCGCTCAAGGCCAAGGGCACCACGACCGAGGTCCAAAACTACGCCAACCATAGCTATGGCAACATCACGCTTAAGCAGGCGACGGCATACTCCTCCAACACCGGCTACATCCAGGTGGCGGAAGCCGTCGGCAACAGCAAGATCATCTCGCTCGTCAAAAAGCTCGGCATCGATCCCGCCAAGGACAACATCGAGGACGTTCCCGTCATGACGCTCGGCACCGGCTCGATCTCGCCGCTCGAGATGGCCGCCGCCTACGCGACGTTTGCCAACGGCGGCTACTATCGCCAGCCGATCGCCATCACCGAGATTGACTCTCGTACCGGCTCGGTGCTGTACCAGCACACTGACAATCCCTCACAGGTGCTTACCGAGGGCGAGGCCGCCGCGGTCACCGATGTTCTGTCCGGCGTCATGCAGGGCGGCGGTACGGGCGCTGCCGGTGCCCTAAGCGTCAACCAGCCCTATGCCGGCAAGACGGGCACCACCGACAACACCACCAACCTGTGGTTCTGCGGCTATACCCCGCAGCTGGCGTGCGCCCTGTGGACCGGCTATTCCGCGGGCGAGATCCCCATCCAAAAATACGGCACGGACCTGCTGGGCGACAGCACCAACCTGCCTGTCTTTAAGCGGTTTATGAACACCGTTCTGACCGGTACCGAGCGCGAGGAGTTTGTGACCGGAACGGCTCCCACCTATAAGAACAACAGCGTCTGGAAGTTCTACGGCACCAACAACACCAAGAAGTCGGAGAACGACGACAAGGACAAGGACGAGAACGAGGACGAGGACGAAGAGGAAACCACCACAACGACTACCACGACGACCACGACCACCGAGACCACGGGCGGCGACACCACCGGCGGCACCGGTACGACCGGTGGCTCGACGGGCGGCTCCACTGGTGGTTCGACCGGCGGCGATGGCGGCACGCCTACGCCTACGCCTACGCCCACTCCCACTCCCGACCCCTCGCCCACGCCTGACGATACGGTCGGCTAAGAAGTACGCGACTAAAGCCAACAAGGCCCTGAGCAGCTTATTGAACTGCTCGGGGCCTTTTAGTTTGAAGCGACCTGGTGGGCGGTCTTTATACCGGCAAACAAAAAGGGGTACCGACCAACGTCGATGCCCCTTACAAGCCACTATGTCAGCGCACACAATGCCGAGCGCACGACCCGCACACCTACTTGCGAGAATTGCTCAACTTATTGATCAGCGCCTCGAGACGCTCGCCGTCCTCGGCCGTCTGGGCAATAACCAAAATCGTATCGTTGCCGGCAAGCGAGCCAAGCACATCGGGTAACTCTGCCGCATCAACGGCGGCGGCGATGCCGGAAGCCGTGCCAGGCTGAGCCTTGATCATAACCAGATTATCAGTACGCAGAACGCCCGTTACGAGCTCGGAAACCATACGCTGCAGGTGCAGGTCCTCTGCCAGAACATAGATGCCCTCAGGGAGCTTACGCAGCCCCATATCGGCAATATCGCGAGAGACAGTCGCCTGCGTGCAATCAAAGCCCATAGCACGGAGCTCATCGACCAGCACGCGCTGCGTGCGGACATCCTTATTGCGCACAATATCTCTAATGGCATCCTGGCGCCCATTGCGTTTTTTAGCCATACAAACCCTCTCTCCAAAAGATGGCGGAGACAATCAATCAGTGATTGAATAGTTTAACGCTATTTGAAGGCTTTTGTGTATAAGAACGCATTTCGAAACAATTCTATGCAAGTTTGTTTCGTAATGAGCCGTTTAGGCGGTTTTTGCGCCCGTCCGGTTAAGAAAAGCTGCCAGATGCGTACACATCACGCAGCGCGCGGGCTTGGCGCTGGCGATCGGCCCAAACAACAGACCGAGTCCCCGATGGTTATCCTTGAGCGCGGCGACCATCTGACGGGTTCGAGGCGCCTCGAGCATATCACGCATGCGGGCGGAACGCTCGATTGACGACACCCCATGCGGGCTCAGACACAAATTCTCGATGCAGGCGACCAGTCCGGCAAAGTAGAACTTTTGGCTTGCCAGCTTGAGCCGACCACCGCTATCTGCTTCCGAGAGTGAGTCCGCAAGCTCGTCGAGCGCTCGAGTGTCATCGGATATCCTGGCATACATGGTGGGATCAAAGGCATCTGTAAGCTTAGGTGCCGCCGCGTGGAAACAAGCGTCGCCGCAGCCGGACACGAATCGTGCCTGCGAGAGCGCATAAGCCATAAACTCAACCGTACGGTACGCCTTGCCGCGCGACAGGCATGCCTCAAACAGCGGACGGCTATACATCACGCCAGAGGTCTGAGCGACTAGGCCGCCCAAAATCAACTGGGGCAGCCCAGTCACCATAGAAGACTCGTCTTCTATGGCAATAGAGGCAGCATCCAAGACACGCGAATGGCGCTCTCGATGTGCATCATAGCGGTCGAGCGACACCGTGGGGAACACTATGTCTGCCGCAGTATCGCACGCGATATCGACCATCTTGGAAAGGGACTGCGGAGCAAACCACTCATCGGCGTTCATAGCGATGATTTGAGAGCCGCGCGAGGCAGCAAAACCGGCACGAAGACAAGCGCTGTGCTTCGCGTCCTCGACGTCAATCAAATCAATATGGATGTCCCTGTCGGCAGCAACTTGAAGCGAATGGCGCACACCGGGCGCAGTATCGCGACAGACAACGACAATCTGCAAATCGTAGAGGTCTTGGTTCTGGATACTCTCGAGCGCACGCATCGCATAGCTGGGCGAACCTTCTACCACAAGGATCACCGAAAGTCGCGGATGCGAGCCACGTCGAACCAAGTTTTCCATCCTCTCGATAGCACCAAATCAAACTGTCGTTCATGGTACACCCGAGCTATAAAAGCAACGAGCCGCCTAACATGTTGCACGCCAAGAACAGATGTTGCACACGCGCAGCTCACACATAGTATGTGCAAGGCACAGACGCGCCGAGCACTCCCCTAGTCGAGAACGACAAGCTCGTCGGGGCCGTAATCCACACCCATAAACGTAAGGCCGCAGGCAGGCGCCGTGGGACCCGCAGCGGTTCGGTCACGGGCGTCAATAACCTCGCGCATCCACTGGGGATCGCGACGATGCATGCCAATCTCCACGAGCGTTCCTACAATGGTACGCACCATCGAGTGCAAAAACGCATTGCCCTCGATAGTGAAGGTCAGGATATCCTCGCCAAAAGCGACCTCGTGGCCAAACTCCGCACGCATCACGCAGCGGTGCGTGGGCTTGCCCACAGCAGAGGCAACCTTGCAAAAGCTCTTAAAGTCCTGCTCGCCCAAAAGCGCAGGGCAGGCGGCCGCCATCGCATCGACGTCGAGGGGATAGCGATGCCACCACACCGCACCGCGCGAGAGCACGGGGCGCGCATCGCGATCGGCAATACGGTACGTATACGTACGGGACCGCGCGTCAAAGCGGGCAGAAAAGCCCCTACGGGCCTTGTAGACCTCGTTTATGGCGATATCTTTGGGCAGGAGGGCATCCATAGCCCTCAGCCACCTACGGCGCGTCAGAGCAAGCTCAGCGTCCGTTACGGGCACGCTAATGTACTGGGCCACCGCATGCACGCCGGCATCGGTACGACCCGCACACGTCAGATCGATCGGGCGGCGCAGCAGCGTCTCGATAGCGCGGCGCAACTCGCCCGCAACGGTCGTCTGGCCCGGCTGCTCGGCAAATCCGCTATAGGACGAGCCATCATAGGCAACACAGAATACAAGCGTGGCATCGAGCTCAGGAATCGAATTGAAATCAGACGGCGCGGTCATGGGCGCTCCCAACAAACAATCAACGGTATCGCGACAAAAAAATGAGGGGTACGCGAACGTACCCCTCGAATATAGCCTATGCAGACGGATTGTCTACTCAGCGGTCTCCTCAGCAGGAGCCTCCTCGACGGCCTCGACCTTCTTGGGAGCAGCGGCCTTCTTGGGGGCCGGAGCAGCCTTCTTGGCCTTAGGCGTGCAAGGCTCGGTGACGAGCTCCATGATAACGATAGGAGCGTTGTCGCCCTTACGGTTGCCGAGCTTCATGATGCGGGTGTAACCGCCGTTGCGGTCCTGCCACATGCCCTGGGCAGCCTTGTCGAAGATCTCGGCAACGAGCTGCTTATCGCCGAGCTTGGCGATGGCCAGACGACGAGAGTGCAGGTCGCCCTTCTTGGCCCAGGTGATGATCGGATCGACGACCGAACGCAGCGCCTTAGCGCGGGTCTCGGTGGTCTTGATGCGGTCGTTCTCGAAGAGGGCCTTGGCCAGGCTCTTCTTCATGGCCTTGGTGTGGCTCGCATCGGTGCCGAGCTTCAGGCCCTTCTTAACGTTGTGACGCATGGTCTAGTTTCTCCTCAAATATGCGAAGCATTAAGCCTTCAGGCTCAGGCCCATGGACTCAAGCTTGTCCTTCACTTCCTCGATCGACTTAACACCGAAGTTACGGATGTTAAGCAGATCGTTCTCCGAGAACTCAACGAGCTGACGGACCGAGTGAATGCTGGCGCGCTTAAGGCAGTTGTAGGAACGGACGGAAAGGTCCAGATCCTCGATCTGCTTGTCCAGCTCGGCGTTGTCGTTGGTGACCTCGGGAGCGAAGATCGAAGCCTCCTCCTCGACCTCGGGGGTCTCGGCAAGGTTCATAAAGGCAGCCATATGCTGGTTGATGATATTGGCAGCCTGGACCACGGCGTCGCGCGGAGCGATGGAGCCGTTGGTCTCGATCTCGAGGACAAGGCGGTCGTAGTCGGTGTGCTGACCGACACGGCAAGCCTCAACGAGCTTGGCGCAACGGGACACCGGCGAGTACAGCGAGTCGACGTGGATCACACCGATGGGATCGTTGTCGCGCTTGTTAGCCTCGCCAGAGACATAGCCGCGGCCATAGCCGATGCGCATGCTCATGGTGAGATGGCCACCCTCGGTAAGCGTAGCGATGTGCTGCTCGGGGTTGACCAGCTCAAACTCGGACGGAATAAAGAAGTCCGCACCGGTGACCTCGCAGGGGCCGTCAACCGAGATGGTGGCGGTCGCCTCGTCGGTCGTGCCGAGAGCCCTGAAGACAAGACCCTTGACATTCAGGACGATGTCGGTGACATCCTCGACCATGTTAGGGATGGTCATGAACTCGTGCTGCGCACCATCGATCTGAATAGCCTCGACGGCGGCACCCTCGAGCGAGGACAGAAGTACGCGACGAAGGGAGTTACCCAGCGTATCGCCGTAGCCACGCTCGAGCGGCTCGACGGAGACACGAGCAGACGTCTCGTTGATCTCTTCGACCTGAACCTGAGGCCTAATGAATTCTGACATGTATTACCTCCAGCCTCAGCAGCCCGGATGGACTACTTAGAGTAGAGCTCGACGATGAGCTGCTCGTTGATATCACCGCTGATCTGCTCACGCGTCGGCAGAGCGAGCACGTTACCAGACAGCTTCTCGATATCGACCTCGAGCCAGCCAGGAACCTCAAAGCGCTCGGAGGAAATCAGGGCCTCCTTGATGGGGAGGAGGTCACGGAACTTCTCGCCGACAGCGACGACATCGCCGGCCTTGACGCGGTAGGACGGGATGTCCACGCGCTTGCCGTTCACGGTGAAGTGACCATGACGGACGGACTGACGAGCCTCTTTGCGGGTGCGGGCGAAGCCAAGACGGAAGACGACGTTGTCGAGGCGAGACTCAAGGATGATCATGAGGTTCTCACCGGTGACGCCGTTCATCTTGCGGGCCTTGTTGAAGTAGCCGTGGAACTGCTTCTCCAGAACGCCATAGATGAACTTGACCTTCTGCTTCTCGCGCAGCTGCATGCCGTACTCAGATTCCTTGCGACGGCGCTTGGGCTGACGGATAGATTCCTTCTTGCTGCTGTAACCGAGCTCAGCGGGATCGATCCCGAGCTGACGGCAGCGCTTAAGAACAGGAGTCCTGTCGATTGCCATATTGATACGATCCTTTCAGTTACACGCGGCGACGCTTCTTGGGGCGGCAGCCGTTGTGCGGAATGGGGGTCTTGTCCTGGATGCTCGAGACCTCGAGGCCAGCAGCCTGGAGGGAGCGGATGGCGGTCTCACGACCGGAGCCGGGGCCCTTGACGAAGACGGAAACCTTCTTCATACCGTGCTCCATGGCCTGCTTGGCAGCAGCCTCGGCAGCCATCTGGGCAGCGAACGGCGTGGACTTACGGGAGCCCTTGAAGCCCACCTGGCCAGCCGACTTCCAGGAAATGACGTTGCCCTGGGGATCGGTGATCGAAACGATCGTGTTGTTGAACGTAGAACGAATGTGAGCCTGGCCCACGGAAATGTTCTTACGGTCCGCGCGCTTCAGACGGGCAGCGCGAACGTTCTTCTTAGCAGTAGCCATCTATCTAGCGCTCCTTATTTCTTCTTCTTAGCACCGATCTGACGCTTCGGGCCCTTGCGGGTACGAGCGTTAGTGTGGGTGCGCTGGCCGCGGACCGGGAGGCCCTTGCGGTGACGAAGGCCGCGGTTGCAGCCGATGTCCATAAGGCGCTTGACGTTCTGGTTGCGCTCACGGCGGAGGTCGCCCTCAACCATGATCTGGTTCTTATCGATATAATCGCGGATGGCGTTAACCTCATCCTCGGTGAGGTCCTTAACGCGCGTATCCACGTTAACGTTGCACTCGACGCAAATCTTCGTCGCAGTGGTGCGGCCGATGCCGTAAATGTAGGTCAGACCGATCTCAACGCGCTTCTCACGCGGGAGGTCGACACCATTAATACGGGCCAACGTAGTCTCCTCTCTTAACCCTGACGCTGCTTATGACGGGGGTTCTCGCAAATGACGAGGACCTTGCCATGGCGCCTAATGATTTTGCACTTATCGCACATCTTCTTGACCGAAGGACGTACCTTCATCGTTCTTCCTTTCGGTAGCGCTCAAACTACTTCCCTACTATCTACTCGCCCAGCCGCAGGCGTTTAAAACTATGGCTGGTCTTCACACACAATCCGACCGTAGGTTGAGCTAAGCCTGCAGTCGGAAATGGAGTGCGTGTATGCGTGCCGCTATTTGTAGCGATAGGTGATGCGGCCGCGGGTCAGGTCGTACGGGGAAAGTTCCACGACAACCCTGTCACCGGGGAGAATACGGATGTAATTCATTCGGATCTTGCCAGAAATGTTGCACAGAACCGAATGACCGTTCTCGAGCTCGACCTTAAACATGGCATTGGGCAGCGGTTCCTTTACCGTACCCTCAAGCTCAATTGCGTCTTCCTTCTTCACAAGCAATCATCTTTCTCTAGAAAACGACAGCGATTGAGTATTCTACAACACGTATGCACGCATCGTAATAACTTCGTAATGGCTCCACAACTAAGTGGAGCTTGCTACATTTCTCCGCCTTGGAGCGAGCACCAAGCACCTTGGGCATCCGTGGTGAGAATCACCGGACCGTCATTGGTAATGGCGACGGTATTCTCGTAGTGCGCGGCGGGCAGGTGGTCGTTGGTCGTAACAATCCAACCGTCGGAGCCCGTGCTCACATGGTTGGAACCCATCGTAACCATCGGCTCGATGGCAATGACCATGCCGGCCTGGAGACGAACGCCCCGCCCCTTCTTTCCATAGTTAGGAACGTTGGGGTCCTCGTGCATCACACGGCCAATGCCATGACCCACATAGTCACGAAGCACGCCGTAACCGTGAGACTCGGCGAGAGACTGAACGGCATAACCAACATCCCCGATATGATTACCGGGAACAGCCTGCTCAATGGCAGCCTTAAGGCAATCACGCGTAACCTCGCACAGAGCCTTGGCCTCGGGCATGGGGGTGCCGACGAAAAACGTCCAAGCGTTATCGCCGACCCAACCGTCGACAACGGCTCCCGTATCGATGGAGATGATATCGCCATCGCGCAGGATCATGTCGGGGTTGGGAATACCGTGGACCACGGCATCGTTGATCGATGCGCAAATGGTCCCCGGGAACCCGCCGTAGCCCTTAAAGGCCGGGGTGCCGCCATGCATGCGGATAATCTGCTCCGCGAGCTGATCGAGTTCAAAAGTCGAAACGCCGGGGCGTACCATGGCTCCAACGTGGCGGAGCGCCATCTTAGATAGCGCTCCTGCCTTCTTCATCTGCTCGATTTGCGTTGCAGACTTAATCTTGATCATAGACCGAGAGCCTCTTTGACATCCCCGTACACGGTCTCACGAGCCTGGTCACCGTTGACCGACTTGAGCAGACCCTGGCCACGATAATAGTCGACGAGCGGGCTCGTGGACTTCTCGTAGACGTCGAGACGGTTCTTGATGGTCTCGGGCTTGTCGTCGTCGCGCTGATACATCTCGCCGCCACACTTGGGGCAGGTAGCATCGGCAGCGGTGCCGGTGTAACCGCATGCGCGGCAGGTGCGACGCGAAGACAGACGATCGATGATGACCTCGGGGGCCACATCGACCAGAAGGGCGCAGTCGATCTCGCGACCCATGGCGGAGAGCTCGGAATCGAGCGTCACAGCCTGGGCGGTGTTGCGCGGGAAGCCGTCGAGGATGAAGCCCTGCTGGGCGTCATCGGCGGCAAGGCGCTCCTTGACAAGGTCGATCACGAGCTGGTCGGGAACGAGCTCGCCAGCGTCCATGTACTTCTTAGCCTGAATACCAAGCTCGGTGCCACCCTTGACGGCAGCACGCAGCAGGTCGCCCGTGGAAATGTGAGCGACGCCAAACTCGGCGACGAGCTCCTGTGCGACGGTGCCCTTACCGGCACCCGGAGCTCCGAGCAATACGAGGTTCATGAGCAATCCTCCTCTAGCCTATTTAAAGAATCCATCGTAATCATACATCTTGATCTGACCTTCGAGCTTATCGACCGTGTCGAGCACGACGCCGACCATGATGAGGATGGACGTGCCGCCAAATGCCTGGATCAGCTGGTTACCCGTAAAGGAGAAGATGATCGAAGGCACGATGGCGATGAGCGCCCAAAAAGACAGCGCTGGGAAGCGTAATCTTGTTGAGCGCGTTCTTGATGTAGGCCGCGGTAGCCCTACCCGGACGCACGCCCGGAATAAAGCCGCCCTGCTTCTTAAGGTTGTCGGCCGTGTCATCGGGGTTGAACACCATGGAGGTGTAGAAGTACGCGAAAAACACGATGAGGACAACGTTAAGCACCCAGTTGAGCCAGCCGCGCGAAAGCGCAGAGGCAACTGCCTGGATCCAGCCGATGCCGGGGAAGAACACGGCAATCTGAGCCGGAAAGTACAGCAGCGCCGAAGCGAAGATGATCGGCACGACACCCGCGGTGTTGACCTTGATGGGCAGGTAGGTGGTCTGACCACCCATCATGCGACGGCCCACGACGCGCTTAGCGTAGGAGACCGGGATGCGGCGCTGGCCGCGCTCAAGGAAAACAATCAGCGGGATAACCAGCAGGATGATGGCGCAGATGATCACCATGGTGATGATGCCACCGGCATTGCCCTCGGTGCTGGAGAAGATAGCCTGCGGCAGACCGGCCATGATGTTCGCAAAGATGATCAGCGACATGCCATTGCCGATACCGCGCTGGGTGATGAGCTCACCAATCCACATGATCAGCATGGCGCCCGCGGTGAGCGTGCCGACGATCATGAGGTCGAAGATGATCTCGGGAGCACCGGCGCCAGTAAAGCTGATGCCGAAGCTCTTAAAGAGGAAGAGGTAACCCACGGAGTTGAGGATTGCCAGAGCCAGGGTGAGGTAACGCGAATACTGCGTAATCTTGGTCTGACCGACCTCGCCCTCGCGGGCAAGCTCATGCAGGGAAGGCACAACGGCCTGGAGCATCTGGAGGATGATCGAGCTGGTGATGTAAGGCATGATGCCCAGCGAAAACACCGACACATAGCTCAACGCGCCGCCAGAGAAAAGATTCAGGAGGGCCATAGCACCTGCGGCGACCGAATTGTTATCGGTCGAGAAAAGGCCCAGCATCCCCTGGAAGGGAATGCCGGGCACAGGAACGTGCGCACCAATGCGGTACACGACGAGCATAGCTATGGTAAAAAGAATCTTTTCGCGCAATTCTTTGATGCGGAAAGCATTCTTAAGACCATTTAGCACGGCAGCTCGACCTTTCCGCCGGCGGCCTCGATCTTGGCCTGCGCAGAAGCGCTGACCTTGTCGACCTTGACCGTGAACTTCTTGGTGAGCTCACCATTGCCGAGCACCTTGACGGGCTCGAACTCGCTCTTGGTGATGCGAGCGGCCTTAAGAGCGGCACCGTCGATCACAGCGCCGTCCTCGAACTTACGCTCGAGACGCTCAACGTTAACGGCAGTGTACTCGATACGACGGGGGTTGCGGAAGCCCGGAAGCTTGGGCAGGCGCATAGCCAGCGGAGTCTGGCCACCCTCGAAGCCGGCACCCTTGGTGCCGCCAGAGCGGGAACCCTGGCCCTTCTGGCCGCGGCCAGAAGTGGTGCCGTGACCCGAAGAATTGCCACGGCCGACGCGCTTGCGGTTCTTGGTGGAACCGGGCGCGGGAGTAAGATCGTGAAGCTGCATTTGCTACTCCTCTACAATCTCGACAAGGTGCTTGACCTTGAAGATCATGCCGCGGACGGACTCGTTGTCAGCAATCTCGCGAACCTCGCGGATCCTGTGGAGACCGAGGGCACGGACAGTACGGACCTGGTCCTGCTTGCAACCGTTGGTGCTGCGGACCTGCTTGATCTTGATGGTGTCAGCCATGCTTAGTTCTCCTTACCGACGAACATCTCGGAGACCGTCAGGCCACGGCGAGCCGCGACGTCCTCAGGGCTGGAGAGCTCCTTGAGGCCCTCGACGGCAGCCTTGATGATGTTGAGGCCGTTGTCGGTACCGAGGGACTTGGACAGGACGTTCTTGATGCCAGCAAGCTCAAAGAGGGGACGCACAGCGCCGCCGGCGATAACGCCGGTACCCTCGACAGCGGGCTTGATGATGATGCGGCCGGCACCAAAGTGACCGAGAACCTCGTGCGGAATGGTGCCCTGATCGGTCACCGGCACGTGGAACATGTTCTTCTTGGCATCGAGAGACGCCTTGGAGATGGCCATGGGCACCTCAGCGGACTTGCCCATGCCAACGCCGACGTTGCCCTTGCCGTCGCCAACGACGACGAGAGCGACGAGGCTCATGCGACGACCGCCCTTGACGGTCTTCGACACGCGGTTGATGTAAACGACGCGCTCCTCGAACTCGGAGGCCTCGCGCTGCTGCTTCTGATTACGAGCCATGTGCTACATACCTCCTAGAACTCGAGACCGGCGGCACGAGCACCGTCGGCGAGGGCCTTGACGCGGCCATGGTAGATACGGCCACCGCGATCGAAGGCAACCTTGGTGATGCCGGCCTCGATGGCGCGCTTGCCAACGAGCTGACCGACCTTCTCCGCAGCCTCCTTGTTCGAGGTGTGGGTGCCCTTGAACTCGGCCTCGAGGGTCGAGGCGGAGACGAGCGTCAGGCTGGAGCCCTTGCTGTCGTCGATGATCTGGGCATAGATGTTGGCGTTAGTACGGGTCACGCGAAGACGCGGACGCTCGGAAGTACCCGAGACCTTGCCGCGAACACGACGCTGACGACGCTTGAGGCCTTCCAGCTTCGCCTTATGCTTGTTCATACGTAAACTCCTAAAAAGGTTGATCTTGCCAGCACCTGACGGGGTGCTGGTCTTATGCGAGTGAGTCGGTTACGACTACTTGGCGGCCTTACCCAGCTTGCGGCGGATGTGCTCGCCAACGTAGTGGATACCCTTGCCCTTGTAAGGCTCGGGAGGACGATGGCCGCGGATCTCAGCGGCGATCTGACCGACCTGCTGCTTGTTGATACCCTTGACGTTCACGTGGGTGTTGTCGGGAACCTCGAAGGTGATGCCCTCGGGAGCCTCGACGATCACGGGGTGCGAGAAGCCCAGGGAGAACTCGAGGTTCTTGCCCTTCTGCTGCACGCGGTAACCGACGCCGGCGAGCTCGAGTTTCTTCTCGAAGCCCTCGGAAACGCCAACAACCATGTTGTGGATGAGGGCGCGGGTGAGGCCGTGGCGGGCACGGGTCTCACGCTCGTCGTCGGGACGGGAAACGGTGAGGACGTTGTCCTCGACGTTGATAGCGAGCTTCTCAAAGACATCGAGCTCGAGCTGGCCCTTGGGGCCCTTGACGACAACGTTGTTGCCGTTGACTGCCACTTCGACTCCGGCGGGAATCTGGACAGGCTTATTACCGATACGAGACACGGTGATCTCCTTTCCTTCTACCTACCGAGCGAATTACCAGACGTAAGCGATGATCTCGCCGCCGACGTTGTGCTTGCGAGCATCGCGGTCGGTCATGACGCCATGGCTTGTGGAAATAATGGCGGTACCAAGGCCACCGCGGACGCGGGGCATGTCGGCAACGCCGGTGTACTTACGCAGGCCCGGCTTGGAAATGCGGCGGATGCCGTTGATGACCTTAGCCTTCTTGGGACCATACTTAAGCGTGATGTGCAGAGTCTTCTGGGGAACGGTGTCCTCGACATCGTAGCCCTCGATGTAGCCCTCCTCGTGCAGAACACGAGCGATCTCGACGAGCTTCTTGCTGCTCGGCATGGAGACCGTGGCCTTGTTCACAGAGTTAGCGTTACGGATGCGCGTAAGCATATCTGCGATCGGGTCTGTAAGGTTCATACAGATTCTCCTTCGTTCTTGATGAACACGTGCTCTTGGTTCTTCGCCGCCCTTAACGGCAAAGCCTTTTTAGCGCGTTTTCCCTGTTCCAAACTGATGCTTGAAACGCTGGTAGTGACTTACCAGCTGGCCTTCTTAACGCCGGGAAGCTCGCCCTTGAGTGCAAGCTCGCGGAAGCAGACACGGCACAGGCCGAACTTGCGGTACACAGAGTGCGGACGGCCGCAGCGCTGGCAGCGCGTGTACTCACGAGTAGAGAACTTCTGCTTGCGATTGCACTTGACGATCATCGATGTCTTAGCCACTTATATCCTCCTCACATAGAGTATTGTTCGCCCCAAGCGCCGCTCCCTTGTGGGAACGGCGCTTATAGGGCAGGTGAACCTATTTCTTGAACGGGAAACCGAAGGCGTCCAGAAGGGCCTTGGCCTCCTCATCGGTGTTGGCGGTGGTCACGAAAGTGATGTCCATACCACGCTGGTGATCGACGGAGTCGAAGTCGATCTCGGGGAAGATGAGCTGCTCGGTGACGCCCATGGAGAAGTTACCACGGCCGTCGAAGCTCTTGGCGGAGATGCCGCGGAAGTCGCGGATACGGGGGATCGCGACGGAGGTCAGACGATCGAAGAACTCCCACATACGGTCGCCACGCAGGGTAACCTTGCAGCCGATCGGCATACCGGCGCGCAGGCGGAAGGTAGCGATGGACTTGCGGGCACGGGTGATCATCGGCTGCTGGCCGGTGATGGCGCGCAGGTCGCGCACAGCACCGTCGATGGCCTTGGAATCGGTAGCGGCCTCGCCGACACCCATGTTCACGACGATCTTCTCAAACTTGGGGATCATCATGACGTTCTCGTACTGGAACTTGTCCTGAAGCTGCTGCTTGACCTCGTTGTTGTACTTGGTCTTCAGACGCGGCACATACTTCTCTTCTGCCATTGTTCACTCCTTCTTGGGGTTTTAAGCACGGGGCGTGGCCACGATGGGTTGTCCTCGTGCCTCCTGGCTGCATCCGCACCGCTCATGGCATTTCGCAGTTTGGACTCGACGCAGCAGGAGCCGACAAAACAATCGGTACTATACGCGCATCGGGAGCGTATTTCCAGAAAAACCTCGTCTGCCTGCACAACTCCACAACTCCCCCGCACAAATGGGTCCCAACAAGCAGTTGCGGTGAAATAGGGACTGTTGGGCGGCCTAACAGGCTTAAACAATCCGTATTTCACCGCAACTTATTGGTGGGGATGCGATTAGCGCTTGCGGGGGACGAGTTTGGTGCGGCGCAGGTGGATCATCTCGGCGGCGATGGAGATGGCGATCTCCTCGGGGTCCTCGGCCTCGATGGCAACGCCGATCGGAAGGTGCAGCTCGTCGATCTGGTCCTGCGTAAAACCTTCCTGCTCCAGGCGGGCACGCACAAAGGCCGTCTTGCGGCGCGAACCCAGACAGCCCAGATAGGCAGGCTTGGCACGCATGGCCTGAATCACCACGTCGATATCGGACTTGTGACCCGCCGTGGCGACGACCACCAAGTCGCGCGGACCGATGGGACACAGCTCGCTCAGGTTCTTGTAATCGACCAAGCGACGATCGTAGACACCGGGCACCCATTCGGGCGTCAACGTGCCGGGGCGGTCATCGCAGGCCACGACGGCAAAGCCCGCCGCCGTGAGCACGCGCGCCGTCGCGGCGCCCACGTGTCCGCAGCCAAAGATGTAGGTCAGGCCCTCGGGGCAGAGCGTCTCGATGTGCGCCGCGGGAATCTCAGAGGCAGCGTTGGTGTAGGTGACGTTACTCCCCTCCTCCACCAGTGAAAGCCCGGGGCAGCCCGCAATGGTATGGCGCGATGCCTCGCCATGGTACTCGGCCACATCGCCCTCGAGCGCGCTCGCGATAAACGGTTCAAAGTCGATGACGAAGTCGCCGATGCGTCGATACACCAAGACGTCGGCAACCGACTGGAACAACGGTGCCTTGGTCGCGTCCAGGTGCAGATAGCACAGGCAGATAGCTCCGCCGCAAATCATGCCGGTATCGGAGTTCTCGCCGCCCATGGTGTAGCGGACCAGACGCGATTTACCCCCGGCCAGCAGCTCGCGCGCCTCGTCCAGCGCAAAGAGCTCAATCTTGCCGCCGCCGATAGTGCCCGCTTGGCTACCGTCGGCAAAGACGGCCATCCAGGCGCCCACGCCGCGCGGCGACGACCCTGCCGTGCCGGCCACGACCACCAGCTCGCACGTCTCGCCAGCACGCAGGGCGGCAAGCGCCGCATTCACAACATCGAGCTTTTCCATTGCCGCCTTCTATCCTCTAAAGACATCGGTGAGCATGGCGAGCGCCTCGAGCACGCCGCCGCCGACCGACGTCGCCTTGTCCGAAATGTAGTTGATATAGCTGGCATCGCCGCGCGGATCGACATCGGCGCATTTAAAGCCCTCAGTCACCTGCACGCCGTTCGCCAAAAGCCCGCGCAGACAGCCATCGATCTGCGTGCGTATGGGCGTATCGCCCGCGTAGCCAATCACGTCTCCGGCGCGCACGATGTCGCCGATTGCGCGGTCGGACCGAAACACGCCGGCGACGGGGCTGTGAATAACGCGCTCCCTGCCATAGCCGGCGATAATGCCCGGCACGCCCGTGTTGGGCTGGGGCGAACCTTGGGTAATGACACGGCCCAGGAAATGCCCGCGCATGGTTTCGACCACGGCGTCGCAGTCAACCGGCGCGGTGAAGCCCGGTCCCACGGCAATAACGGCAGGCGCCATGTCGCGCGTGGTACCCAGGTTGCGCTTGGCCAGAATCGCGTCGACCACAGCCGCGGGTTTAAGCTCATCGAGCATCTTGGCCTGAGGGTCCACCACCACGGCGACATCCCCCGCTTGGGTAATCTCGAGCGCCTCAGCCGGCGTCTGCGCCAAGCGGGCGCGAATGCCCTCGACCTCGACCTCGCCCAAGCGAATGGCCTCGCAAAAACTGATTGTGCGACGGATGCACGTGGGAACCGCGATATCGGCCATGACAACCGACACGCCGGCGCGCACCAAACGGGCAGCGACACCCGTGGCGATATCGCGCGCCGCGAACATAAACGAGCATTCCCGGGGCACCTCCCTGTGCTACGGTTTGAGCAGAGCAAAAAGCGGTTCGACCGCTACTCTGATGATTATTTATTATCACAGTATTATACGGCGGTGAACAGATGGAAACGGTTAGCGGCAATCTTGCCTCGGCGCTCAAGATCGAGCCGGGCATTACCGCGATTATCGGCAGCGGTGGCAAGTCGACCTTGCTGAAGGCGCTGGGTCTCGAGCTCATGCGCGCTGGCGGCAGGGTGCTCCTCTGCACCACCACGCGCATGTTCCCCGTCGCCGGCGTGCCATGGGACGGGTCGAGCCGTCGCCTGGACGCCGCGCCCTGGAAGCCAGGTGCCTCACACGCCCTAGGCTGCACCTGCGAGGCCTGCGCGGGGCTTGTGCGGGGAAGCATCTGCCAGGCAGGCGTCTTGGACCCCCAGACGGGCAAGCTCTCCTCCCCTGCCGAGCCGCTCGACCAGCTGGCGCAGCGCTTTGACTACGTCCTGGCCGAGGCGGACGGCAGCAAGCGGCTCCCGCTCAAGGCCGCCGACGGCCCCGTGGGAGCCGGTCGTTCCCGGCCGGCACGGCCAACGTCATCTGGCTCGTCGGAGCCTCGGGGCTCAGCAAGCCCATCAACGAAGCCGTCCACCGCCCTGACGCTCTTTTGCGAGCGTTGCGGCGCGAGCTCACCGACATCGCCACGCCCGAGCGCGTCGCCCAGGTGCTCAATGCCGAGATGCAGGCGCTTAAACTCAGCACCGCACGCGTCATGCTCAACCAAGTCGACACGCTCAGCGACCCCACGATGGCCGACCGCTTCGAGGCAGCCCTCGGCCGCCCCCTCATCGCCACCAGCCTCAAGTAGCCGGCCCCATCTCGTCAGTTGCGGTGAAATACGGACTGTTTGGCCGCCAAACGGCCGCAAACAGTCCGTATTCCACCGCAACTGCGGAGGGGAATCCGGTGATCTTCCTGCTAGCGGGGCACGTAGCGGCCGGGCTGGGCTCCGGTGGGCTCGCCGTCGCGTGCCGCCAGCACGCCGTTCACAAACACGGCCTTGGCGCGACCATGCGCCTCAAAACCCTCGAGCGGCGTGTAGTCCACGGCCTGATGCTGCGTCGCCGCGCTAATGGTCCAGCGCGCCTTTGGATCCCACACGCACACGTCGGCATCGGAGCCCTCGGCAAGACATCCCTTGCGCGGATACATGCCAAAGACGCGCGCCGGGTTCTCGCTCATCAAGCGGCACAGATCCTCGGGACCCAGCTGTCCCTCAAAGCTCGTGGCGATCGCGACGGGACGATGCTCCACGCCGGGCCCGCCGTTGGGAATCGCGCGAAAATCGTCGCGCCCGCGGTCCTTTTGCCCGTGCAGGTTAAAGCTGCAATGATCGGTCGCAATCGTATCGATCTCGCCGGCCACAAGCGCCTCGCGCAGGGCTGCACGGTCACCGACATGGCGCAGCGGCGGGCTCATCACGTACTTGGCGCCCGCAAAGCCGTCCTCGCCCTGCTCCAGATAGCAGGTGTCGTCAAGCATCAGATATTGGGGGCAGGTCTCGACATAGATATTCTTCTGCCCGCGCGCTTTGGCAGCGCGAATGGCCTCGAGCCCCAGCTTGGTCGAAAGGTGCACCACATTGACTGGGGCGTCGCCGGCCAGGTGCGCCAGATACAGCAGGCGGCTCACGGCCTCGGCCTCACACACATCCGGACGGCTGAGCGCATGCCCCTCGGGCCCATGAATCCCCTGCTCGTACACGCGCTTCTGCAGTTCATTCACCAACGTGCCGTTCTCGCAATGCACGCACAGGATACCGCCCACGCGCTTGAGCTCCTCCAGTACCTCGAGCGTCTCGGCATCGTCCAAGCGCAGGTGGTCATAGGCAAAGTAGGTCTTAAACGACGACACGCCCGCCTCGCGCATGGCCGAAAGATCGGCGCGGTTGCGCTCATTCCACTCGGCAAGCGCCATATGGAAGGCATAGTTGGCGGTGCAGGTGCCGTCAGCGCGATGATGCCACTCGGCAAGGGCATCGGGCATGGTCACGCCGCGATCGGCCGTCGCGTAGTCCACGATGGTCGTCGTACCGCCGCAGGCAGCCGCACGCGTACCGGTCTCAAAGCTATCGGCCGTCCAATCCATGCCAGTCCAGCACTGCATGTGCGTGTGGCCGTCGATAAAGCCGGGGAACACCCAACAGTCGGTGGCGTCCTGGACGGTATCGCCCTCGCCCGGCTCGATTGCCGCGGCAATCCGCACAATCTTATCGCCCTCCATGGCAAGATCGGCGCGGCGAAGCCCCTGGGGCGTCACGAGCGCGCCGTTTTTGATGATGATCATAATTGCTCCTTATTGATTGATGCAGTTGGCCACGCGATCAAAATACGAGCAGGCGGCGATATGCTCCGTTATGCGCTGCTGTCCCTTGGCGGTATCGACGTCCCACAGCTCGTAGGCACGCGCCTCGACCAGCACCACGTCGGTACGGTCCTTGAGGATCGAACCGCCGCCGTCCTTGCCCATCAAGACACATAAGTGCATCGAACAGTTCCGCCGGAAAGAGCACCGGGCTCGAAGGCTCACCGTTGCACGCAAGACGCACCGGATGTTGCGGCCACACTCGTCAAACGCACGAACCATAGCCTCAAAAGAACCCGAACTCACGAGCGGCCTGGTACGCCCGCAAAAAGAGGCAACCTTTCCAGTTGCGTTCGACTCCCCATGAAAGACCCGCACGGACGCTTTCGCTGCGCAGCTCGCCATCGTGCAGCACGCACGGGCAATGCTTGTCCTCGCAAATCTGAGCGACCTCGGGCCAACGCGTCGAAACCACGACGTCAAAGCCCCGGGGAACCGAATCGATGGTCCGGGCAATCAGCGGCTCGCCATAGATATCGGCAAGCATCTTGTTAGAGCCAAACCGCTTGCCCTCGCCCGAAGCCATAATGACGCATCCAAGTTTCATGGTGATACCTCCCCTGAAACCATCGTACCCATAACTCGCGCCGCGGGCATCCACATCGAAAGCGCTTATCCCGCACGCCCACGATGCAAAAAGGGGGCACCCGCCGGTTGGCAGAGCGCCCCCTTTACATGGCTTACCTCAGCCCGGCTTTAGGCCTGGAGCCAACGGGCGGTGTTACGCTCGTCGAGGGCCTTGAGGGTAGCGGCGGGATCGGCAACCTTCTGCAAGAACATCATGGCAGCGATGGCGTACGGCTTGTAGCTGGCCTCCTTGTACATGCCCACGCGGTGCATGTCGAAGACGTCGGCGTTAACCTCGCCGTGCTCGCAGGAGACACCGGAGATGTCGGCGGGCAGCGGGTGCATAAAGATGGTGTCCTGGCCGTTGGCGGTCTTCTCCATGAGTTCGGTCGTGGAGCACCAGTCCTGATGGGTGGCGTTCTGGGCGAGCAGCTCCTTCTCGAGCGCGGCGATGCCGGCGTCGTCGCCCTCGGCGTACAGGTTGGTGCGCTTCTCCATGGCGGCAAACGGAGCCCAGCTCTTGGGGATCACGATGTCGGCGCCCTCGAAGGCCTCGGCCATAGTGTTGACCTGCTTAAAGGTGGTGCCGGACTCGGCGGCATAGCCCTTGGCGCGCTCGACGACCTCGGGCATGAGGTCGTAGCCCTCGGGGTGAGCCAGGGTGACGTCCATGCCAAAACGGGGCAGCAGGCTGATCAGCGACTGCGGGCAGGACAGCGGCTTGCCGTAAGAGGGCGAATAGGCCCAGGTGACGGCAACCTTCTTGCCCTTGAGGTTCTCGAGGCCACCAAACTCGTTGATGAGGTAGAGCATGTCGGCAGAGGACTGCGTGGGGTGGTCGGAATCGGACTGCAGGGAGATGAGCGTGGGACGGTGATCCAGAGCGCCGTCCTCGTAAGCCTGCTGGACAGACTCGGAAACCTCGGCCATGTAGGCGTCGCCCTTGCCGATGTACATGTCGTCGCGGATGCCGATGACGTCGGCCATGAAGGAGATCATGGTAGCGGTCTCGCGGACGGTCTCGCCGTGAGCGATCTGGGACTTCTTCTCGTCCAGGTCCTGCAGCTCAAGGCCGAGCAGGTTGGCGGCCTTAGAGAAGGAGAAGCGCGTACGGGTGGAGTTGTCGCGGAACAGGGAGACGGCCAGACCCGAGTCGAAGATCTTGGGACGAGATCGTTGTTCTCGCGCAGCTCGCGCAGGCGTCGGCGACGATGTAGAGAGCCTTGAGCTCATCGGTGGTCTTGTCCCAAGTGTGCAGGAAGTCGCTGCCGTACATGCCCTTAAAATCGAGGCCGTTCAGCTGCTCGACGAGCTCGGTAAACTTGACGTCCATGGAAATGTCCTTTCTAAAGATGAAACGATCGCAATGAGTTGATGCGCTCCGGCATGCGCGTGTGGCTAGAACATGCAGAGCACCATGACGAGGACCCGCCACCGTTGAGGAAGCATGGGAGATAACGACCGCGGGCCCCAAGTCAACAGGGGTGCCGGGGACACGAGCGGCCCCCGGCTCAACAAAATCGAGGAATGGGACTAATCGATCTTGTTGTTGGTCAGACCGGCGCGGAACACGGTGGCGTCGCCATCGGCCTGGCTCGGATCGTAGAGGTTCAGGGCAGCCACATACATGGCGGCAGCGGTGACCAGGTCGTCCTTGTAGGTGACCTCGTTGGGAGCGTGAGCCTGAGACTCGGCACCCGGGCCAAAGCCGACACAGGGGATGCCATAGCGGCCCTGGATGGAAACGCAGTTCGTGGAGAAGGTCCACTTGTCGCACAGCGGGCGACCGGTGCGCTTGTCCATGCTGGGCTCGCAGCCGATGCGCTCGTCACCAAACATGGCCTTGTGGGCGTCGACGAGGGCCTTGACGTGCGGAGCGGTCTCCTTGTTGATCCACGTGGGGAAGTAAGCCTCGGTCTCGTAGACCTCGCCGGTCCAGGACGGACGGTCGTACATGTACATGGAGACCTTCACGTCGTCGCCGTACTTCTTGGCGGCCGGCAGGTTGCGGATCTCGTCCAGGCAGGACTCCCAGGTCTCACCGGCGGTCATGCGACGGTCGATGGAGATAGCGCAGGAATCGGCCACGGCGCAACGGCTGGGGCTGGTGTAGAAGATCTGGCTGACGGTGCAGGTGCCGCGGCCCAGGAAGCGGGCATCCTCGTAGTGCTCGGGGTTGTACTTGGGGTCGAGCATCTTGACGAGGCCCTTGATGTCGGTCGACTCGTCGCAGCCGTTGTTGTTGAGGGCGCGGACGTCGGCGATGATGTCGGCCATCTTGTAGATGGCGTTGTCACCGCGGTCGGGAGCGGAGCCGTGGCAGGAGGTGCCGTGAACGTCGACGCGGATCTCCATGCGGCCGCGGTGGCCGCGATAGATGCCGCCGTCGGTGGGCTCAGTGGAAATGACGAACTCGGGCTTAATGCCGTCCTTGTTGTAGATGTACTGCCAGCACATGCCGTCGCAGTCCTCTTCCTGGACGGTACCGACGACCATGATCTTGTAGCCCTCGGGGATGAGACCCATGTCCTTCATCATCTTGGCAGCGTAGGTAGCGGAAGCCATGCCGCCCTCCTGGTCGGAGCCGCCGCGGCCGTAAATGATCTCGTCGGTCTCGTAGCCCTCATAGGGATCGGCATCCCAGTTCTCGATGTTGCCGATGCCGACGGTGTCGATGTGGGAGTCGATGGCGATGATCTTGTCGCCCTCGCCCATAAAGCCCATGACGTTGCCCAGGCCGTCGACCTTGACCTCGTCATAGCCAAGGCTCTCCATCTCGGCCTTGATGCAAGCGACAACCTCACCCTCCTCGCAGGACTCAGAGGGATGGCTAATCATTGCGCGAAGAAAACGCGACATATCAGCACGGTGGGACTCAGCAGCAGCCTTGATAGCGTCGAAATCGAGTTCTTTAGCCATTGTTCATAACCTTTCAAACGAAGGAATCTACCTGTGAGGTGGCGGAGCGATACCTATTTACTCCGCCCTAACGATTAACAAGTGGGATATTCGCCTTCCCAAACAATGCGGCGATACTGGTCGGGATCGGTGTCGCCCTCGGTGGAGAAGCAGAGCACGGAGCTCGTCTTGTCCAGGCCGATGAGCTCCTTGAGCTCGGCGTACTCGGGATCGAGCATGAGAGTCTCGACCAGGCCGGTGGTCACTGCGCCGGACTCGCCGGAGATGACGCGCGGGTCGCCCTTCTCGGGAGCGCCCAGGGTGCGCATGCCGCGAGCGGTGACCCAGTCGGGGCAAGACACGAAGGCGGTGGTGTGGTTGCGCAGGATATCCCAGCCCAGAATGTTGGGCTCGCCGCAGCACAGACCGGCCATGATGGAGGGCATGTCGCCGTCCACGATGCGCGGATCGCCGTCGCCGGCGGCAGCGCCCTTGTACAGGCAGGCGGCAGGCGCGCACTCAACCACGACGAAGGTGGGCGGGTTATCGGGATACAGGTTGGTAAAGTAGCCCACCACGGCGCCGGCGAGCGAGCCTACGCCAGCCTGGACAAACACGTGCGTCGGGCGGTTGATGGCCATCTCGCGCAGCTGCTCGGCAGCCTCGGAAGCCATGGTGCCGTAACCCTCCATGATCCAGGACGGGATCTTCTCGTAGCCCTCCCAGGCGGTGTCCTGAACGATGACGCCGCGCTCGCAGGCGTCGGCCTCGGCGGCGGCCATGCGCACGCACTCGTCGTAGTTGACCTCTTCAATGGTCACCGTGGCGCCCTCGGCGGCGATGTTATCGAAGCGGGGCTTGGTGGAACCCTTGGGCATGTGCACGACAGCCTTCTGGCCCAGCTTGTTGGCAGCCCATGCCACGCCGCGGCCATGGTTGCCGTCGGTGGCGGTAAAGAAGGTAGCCTGGCCAAAGTCCTCGGCCAGCTGATCGGAGGTCAGGTAATCGAAGGTGCAGTCGGCAACGTCCTTGCCGGTCTCGTCGGCAATGTAGTTGGCCATGGCAAACGAGCCGCCCAGGACCTTAAAGGCGTTGAGGCCAAAGCGATAGCTCTCGTCCTTAACGCACAGGTTGGACAGGCCCAGACGCGCGGCCTGGCCGTCCAGGCGGGCAAGCGGGGTGACGGTATATTGAGGGAACGACTGGTGGAAGGCGCGGGCCTTCTTCACGTGGTCGAGACTCATGATTCCCAAGTGCTTGTCATCGCTCTTGGGCATCGTGTTGCTCGCCCACTGGATCTTATCGGCCATACGGTGAACTCCTTAAGTTCTCTCTTGCCGGCCCCCGCATACGCGTTTCAGCCCGATCCCATTCACACGGCTGAACTTTTATGTGGATGCCAAACAAAAAGTTTGTTAGTAATGTTCTATCACACTTTTTGATTGGCATACCTAACGAATTGTTTGTTGCCGTAATCGGTACTTTTTCGCCGCCGAACGGTCACACAACGCAGCGACGCTTTCGTTATTTGCGAACAGGTGTGGTTTATGGCACAGTGAGCCCAAACTAATTTTTAGGAAGGTACCCATGACCCCCGCACAGATTGAGTTTTACAAGCGCCTCGCACACGGTCTGGCGCTCCAATTTGGCCCCAACTGCGAAGTCGTCGTCCACGATCTGGAGACCGAGGACGTGGACCACTCCATCGTAGTGATCGAAAACGGCCACGTCAGCGGGCGCAAACTGGGTGACGGCCCCAGCCATATCGTGTTTGAGTCCATGCACGAGGGCGCCACCGACGTACACGACCGCGAGCCATACCTCACCAAAACCACCGATGGCAAGCTGCTCAAGTCCTCGACGATCTTTATCCGCAACGACGAGGGCAAGCCCGTCGGCATTTTGGGCATCAACTTTGACATTACGCTTATGAAGGCTTTTGAGCGTTCGCTCGACGCCTTTACCGGCACCGGCGGCACGGGCTATACCGAGCCCGAGCCTATTACCAAGAACATCGGCGATCTGCTCGAGGACCTGCTGCACGAGTGCGAGCAGTTTGTGGGCAAGCCCGCGGCACTCATGACCAAAGACGAGCGCATTCGTGCCATTGGCTACCTCGACCGTCGCGGCGCCTTTCTCATTTCCAAGTCGAGCGAGCGCGCCTGCGAGTTCTTTGGCATCTCAAAGTACAGCTTCTATAGCTACCTCAATGAGGCCAAGGCGGCGGCCGGCGACAAGTAGGCACTCGCCTGGATTGCCCCTCCCCTTTTGGGCGCGAGTTCTGGAAAGCACGAATCCAAGACCGAGCAGCTTGGGAAGTTCCATATAATCGATGTCATTGGTATTTCGAAAGGATGGAACAGAATGGCGTTGAGCAAGGCATCATGCACCGGTCGCGGATTGATTCCGGCAATTGGTGGACATGTGCACCGCATGTTCGATGAGGGTGAAGACGACCTGTTTTCACTGAGCCTTGACGATGTGATGGATGATCGCCCGTGGACCGCCGACGAACTCATGGGCGGCGGCGGGGCTCGCCCGTCAAGCCCCAATCCCGCACTTGCGCCTAAGTCCGCACCTGCGCCGACTCCTGCGCAGTCGCCTGTTTCGACGCCCGCTCCTACGCCCGCACCCACTTCGGCGCCCAACACCAGCTCCCCGCCCCGCAAGTGACCCGTCCGAGACGGCGGCATTTCTCGCTGCAGCGACGCAGGGCAAATCGGCCGACAGCACCGTTATGTACAACGCCCAGCAGTTGCCCGTTCCCGCGGCACGCAAGCCTCCGGTCGCAAGGCTCGATGAGCCCGTTGCCCATCAGGTTGCCTACGATTCCTGGGCTGCAGCCGATCTGGATGAGACCTCTACCGGCATGCCGGCGCTCGATGTTCCAGTTAACCCGCTTTTTGCCGCTAACACGAGCGCCGCGGACTATGAGGGCGGTGCGGCATATTCCGATTATTCCGATGGCTATGCTGGCAACGGTCGCATCGAGACAGAGGATTATGGCACCGCATCGAGCGATTATCTCAACGATCCGTACGCTGCCACGCCTGCACCGGAATATGACCCGGAGGCCGCGTCCGCACCGGCATATACCAAAAGCACGGGCGAAGAGCGCTTCGCCGATTATTACGCCGAGGAAAAGGCGCTGCGTTTCTCGGAATTTCCGCAGGCAGTCAAGGTCGCCTTTATCGCCATTGTCATTGCCCTGCTCGGTGTCATTGCGTTTGAGGGATTCCAGCTGTTCCGCGGCCCCACCCAAGCGGAGTCGGAGACCCAGCAAAAAGAGGACGACAACCAGTACCTGGACATCAACACCCTCAAGGGCGACCCCAACGACGGAGACGACGAGTAGCGAGAGCTGAAGGCGGCCGCAGGATCCCGCATCCAGCACCGGCTTCTAAGTGCTGTTTTGTCATCCAGCCACACTTTTCCGAAGTTTTAAGATGCCTATCTCGACACTTTTCCGTACTTTTACACGGCTGATTTCGACACTTTTCCGGATGGAAGCCGAATAATCACTTGGGAAACCAACGCCATCCGCGCGTCATTTCGCGGATGGCGCTTGATTTATGTCCGTACACGTTGATAGACCCCATCGTGCCCGCAAGGAGCGGGCGCGTTTTATCCAGAGTCGGGGTAGAGAGTTGGCTCCACGATCCCGACGCCAACCGGCCAAGAGGCACGGTGGCCCTGCCAACATCGATGAAAGGAGTCCGTATGGACAATTTCTCCGTGCGCAGTGAGCGCAACTTCCACAATCTGGTCGTCAAACCGAATCACATGCATCTTCTGGACAAGCCGAACAGCTATGCCTCGGCCATGGTCAAGAGCAGCCTCTCCCACCAGATGCGCTTTACGGTACAGAAGCTCGAGGAAGAGCTCCGTGCCGCCGGCGGCCCGCACGTACTGCAGATCAGGCTGTCCGGCGACAACTCGCGCGAGCCGTCCAGCTGGAAGCTCTTTGCTGACGGCAAGTGCGTTGCGGACGGATCCGGCGCCTTTGCCCGCGAGTGCTTCTGCGAGGGAGCTGAGGTGTTTCTAGACCTGTGCCGCGACGCCGTCGAGACCGCCGAGCTGTGCCAGTGGAGCGAGAGGGAGTACGAGCTGTTGGGTGCCGCGCGCGGGATTGCGGGGGGTGTAGGAACAGAAGCCTCATGACGGTGGCCTCAGCTGGAATGACGTATCGCTCGATAAATGATCTCAACAACGTAGCCGATGCGCCGCATTTCACCTCAAAGGCATTGAGCGATCGGGAGACGTCCAGCATTTCTTTGATATCCCCAATTGATTGTTCCGAGAAAGTCTCTTCATGTCCTTATAATCGCCCTTACGAGAAACGTGGACGAGACAGGCGTCCATATGCCGTCTCTAAACTAACGAGCCGTTCGCGGAAAGAACATCTGGCTAGCATGGGCCAAAGATATACTGGTATCGCTGCAACAATTATGGAAGATCGGCACCACCAATGACCTCCTTGAAATTCTCCAGGCGCTTCGCGCTTAGCCTGCTCGCCTCGCTGTCCGCCACCGTAGCGCTTGCTTTGCCCTCAACCGCCCTAGCCGCGTCGGACCCGAACCCGCCCAGCATCTCCAACGTGACGATATCCGCGACGACAGTCACGGCCGGCTCCACGCTGCATGTCGGCTATAGCGTCGATGACCCTGACGGGGTACGGTCCGTCACGCCCATAGTCGAAGTCGTTGTCGAAAACGATACCGGAGACCATGGAATCAGTTCCCGTCTCGCCTTCTCGTCGACCGGCAACACGACCGCGGGCTTCGATATCTCCACCTCCCCGAGCGACCGGCCCTGCAGGTACCGGATCATCGGCCTCGGCGTGACCGATAGTCTTGGATGGGTTACCGATGTCTACGACACGACGTATGCCGAGGAGAAGGGGCTCGACTGTCCGACCTTCACCACCGACCCCCTCGAGTATGAGGTGACCGAGGGACCCGAGGACCAAAACCCGCCGACCGTGTCCTCCGTGTCGCTCTCGAGCAGGGAGGTCGCAACCGGTGCCGACTTCCACATCTCTTGGACCGTCTCCGATGCCGACGGCGTTCGTTCCGTTTCCCCCATACTGCGGCAGGGCTGGGAGAATTCGGACGACGGCTGCTCTGTTTCGTCAGCCTATTATCACGGAGGCTCGTCTATCGACGGGTTTGACCTCACATTCGACAGCAATAGGATCGGAAGGCACAGGCTGATCGGCCTTTCGGTCACCGATGGCCTAGGGTTCGAGACCGATGTGTACGAGAGTTCCTACGCCAGGGCCAACAGCATTTCGGGCGCGACTTTCTCGGTTGGCGACCCGAGCGAGCTGTGCTTCGAGGTGACCGGCAGCGCGATCGACCGGAACCCGCCCACGGTCTCGAACGTTTCCATCTCCGCGAAGAGGGTCCCCGTCGGCGGGATCCTCCGTATCTATTGCAATGTAGGCGACGCGGACGGCGTAAAGTCTGTCTCCCCGATCCTCGGCGACCCCGGCTATGTCGAGGACCCGAACTCTTTAAAGACCCGCAAAACGTTGAGCTGCAGCTACGATGCGGCAAGGGGCTATATCGAAATCGAGTTCCCCACGTCGCTCTCGATGGGCTCGTTTGAAATCCAAGCCCTCGCGGTCCTCGACAAGACGGGCCACGAGACCTTCGTCTACAGCTCCGCCTACGCCGAGCGTAACGGCAAGACCGGCGTTCAGACCTTTGATGTCGACGACGCGGGGGACGTCACCTTCGACGTGACCGCTCCGCTGTATGCCGCCACCAAGGGCGACGGGGCGTATGCAAAGGACGGCGAGGCCGGTCTGACCTTCCGCTTCAGCGGTCCTCTCGATGAGTTCACGCGTCTCCTCGTGGACGGAACTGAGGTCTCCGCCGAGAACTACACCGCAACCAGGGGCAGCACGATTATCGAGCTCAGGCCGTCCTACCTGGACACGCTCGCCGCCGGCGGACACACCGTCACGGCCGTCTGGAAGGACGGGACGGCAACCGATGCGTCCTTCACCGTGGAGGGGAAGGCCCAAGGGGAGCAGGCGGGCGGAAAGACCGACGTAGATTCACCCGGCGACAACAAAAGTGATCCTGCCACTCCTGAAAAGGACGCCGACGAGGCGGCTACAAAAAAGTCGGGACGCACGACAGCCGATGAACCAAATCTCGCTGCAACCGGCGACTCCACTTGGATGGCCAGCATCGCATTGGCCATGGCGGCCACGACCTGCTTCACGGCAGCGAGAAGGCTTGAGCCCAAGCAGCATAGGCACGAACAGTAGCTCAAAGCGAACTCAACTGGGAAGGGCAGATGGATAGCCGTCCTTCTCTTATAATCAACCCAATCCGCTGAAATGCAATCAGTTAACGAGTTTCGCCAGACGCTCGGCCTCTACCTCGCTCTAGCAAGCCACCAGGCGATGAGATAATGCCCACGACTATCAACGTAAGCAAGGAGCGCGCTATGGCAGACAACGAGACCAAACCCTCGGCGAACGACGGCCGAGAGGAGCTCGTGGCAAAACAGCTCGCATCGACCAAAATCCACCTCGCGCTCACTCAGAAGCGGGTGGACGTCTCCGGCGCCATCAAGCTACCGCTCGAGCGAATTCCCCAACTCGGCGTGGCGTTCGCCTCGCTCCCCTCGATGTTTCGCACCGTCACCAACACGGTGAGCGTGCCCACGCTGCTCCAGGCGACTGACAAATATGGTAACCCGCTCGATCCGTCGAAACTCAACTCGTTCAAGGACGGCAGCGGTCTCACAGGGGGCTACCGCGACGCCGCCAAGGGCCTTGGGCAGGTGCGCTTCCACGTAGTCGAGGGCGACATCGCCACGAGCGTCACGCAGGTGCCTTACGATCCAACATCGCTATTCATGGCAGCCGCAATCGCGCAGATAAACCAAAAGCTCGACTCCATCCAGGAGTCCGTCGACGAAATGTTCGAGTACATGCGTCAGCGCGACAAGGCCAACATGCGTGGCAGCCTCAAGACGCTCGCAGACATCCTCAACGGTTACGGACTCAACTACGGCAACGCCACCTACATGGCAAACGCCCATATGAAGGTGCTCGACATCAAGCAGTCGTCCGCGCAGGACATGGAACTCTTCCGCTCGCAGGCACAGGCAGATCTGAAAAAGAAAGGGTTCATCGAGGTGCGAGACGGCTTGGGCAGACGCCTCGACAAGGTGCTCGACTACCTCAAAGACTGCCAGCTCGCCACCTACATCCACGCGTTCTCGCTGTTCCTCGAACCCATGCTCGCCCAGAACTTCGAGCCCGCAAAGCTCGCGGACGCCACTGCGAAGATCGAGGCTGATTCGATCGCGTACCGCGAGCTCTACACCGACTGCTACAACGCACTCGAAGCGGGGGCTGTCGACACCGTCGATGCGGCACTGCTGGGCGGTATCGCGTCCGCGGGCAAATTGCTCGGTCACGCCATCGCAAAGACCCCCGTGGGCGACCATACACTCATCGACGAGGCGCTCGAAGGCACAGGAGAGAGCATCGGAAAGTTCAACGACAAGCAATCCGAGAAACTCCTCGAAAAGCTCCATCAGGCAAAGACGCCCGACGTCACGCCGTTCAAGCAGAGCGTAAAGGAGATCGACACCCTCTACAACCGCCCCGCGCAGATCGCCGTGGACGCCGAGAACGTCTACATCTTGCCTGCCAAGCAGCAGGAAGAGTAACGATACGCGACAGGCACGCGCCATGCAGACAGCTAACGCCCCTACCTTCCCGCCGCCTTCAGCTTCAGCAGCAGGTCGCCCAGCTCGGGGCACTTGCTAGAAAGGCGCGTCTGAGCTCGCTCGCCCATCCCCCACCGCTGGCGGACTTCCTGGGCGCGCGGGCTCACGCGGTAGTCCCCGTCCATCACCTGCTTGAGCAGCTTGGCGGTCACGCGCGCATCGGCAAGGGCGCTGTGGGCGTGACCCGTCGGCTCGTCGAACTCGATGCCAAACCACGTCGCCGCATCACTCAAAGAGACGCACCCGTGGCTGCCCACGTCCATGATCGAAGTGTAAAAAGCCTGCAGGTCGGCCCAGACCGTAGGAAATACGGAAAGATCGATGTGCTTTGCCTGGCACTCGGTCAAAAGCTGTCGCCGGTCCGCCCCGCTCCAGCAAACCACCTGGGCGGAGTAGCGACCAATCCAATCGCTGAGCCTTTTAATCACCACATAGAGCGGATCGGCCATCGCGGTGTCCACGGCTGATATCCCCGTAAGCTCGCGGACGGGAGACGCAACACCTTCGGTAAATTCCGTCTGCACAAACTGCGAGAACTCGCCCATAACGTTGCCGTGGTAATCGAGCTTGACGGCGCCGACCTCGATAATCTCGTTGCGCAGTCCACGGCGCTGGCGCTGCTTTGGCACCGGCGCAAACTCAAAGTCCAGCACGATCTGGCGCGCAAAGTTCGTCGTATCGATAGCCGAGATGCACGGCGTCTTTTCAGCTGACACGGTTAGGGCCTTTCTCCGTCAAATGCCGCTTGTTACATAAGCGACTACATTGCCGTAAGGATAGGCGCTCGTGCGGACATGAAAGCCCGGCGCAATGCCATGCGCCGGGCGCACGCCATGCAGACGGCCCCAAGAGAATCGCCCGCTCTATTCAAATGCATGAAAAAGATTTAGGCCCGGTGACTTGAATCAGCGGTCATCCCGGACCCATCAGAGCTCGTAGAGCTCTTGGTTGCTTTGGTCTCGCTCTTCACGGCGCTTATCGAACTTTCCGAGGCACTCAAGCAGCATTCGAAGCATAACAAGTCGCTGCCATTAAGGCACTGACCTCTTGACCAAGCAACGGCGCTGCCCAGCTATCACCCTTGGGCTGCCGTCAACTTTATTCTATCCGCGAGCATCTGGTTTACCAAATGGATTTTCGGTAAAGGAAGCACGGCACGCCCGCAAAACCACTACGCCCCAAGTGCCGCCATGGGAATCACCGCCACGCCGTCGTCGCGTGTGTAGGCAATGCTCCCCTTTCCAACCACGACCGCCAAAAACGCCGGCGTGGCATTCTGGGCGGCAGGATTGGAGAGCACTTTCCTCTCCAGCGCCTTGAGATTTCTCGCTCCATCGTCTGCTTTCGCATCACTCAGCTTGACCTCGATGGCTCCCCAGCGCCCGTCGTGCTCAACGATCAGATCGACCTCAAGGCCCTTCTCATCTCGGAAATAATGGACACTGTTGTCGACACCGCCGTAGGTGGAAAGGAACACGCGCACGTCGCGCAGGACGAGATTCTCAAAGAGCATCCCCAGCGTTTGCATATCGCCAAGCAGCCGCTCAGGGGTAGCCCCCAGCAACGCCGCCGCAAGTGACGGGTCACAGAAGTAGCGCTTGGGGCGCACGCGAACGCGGGCCTTCGAGCGCACATACTGGCTTGCTCTCTCGCACAAGCTCGTCCGAAAACCCAAGGTTTGCAGGTCACCGCTCCTGCAGCACCAGCGGGCGACGTCATCCTGCGAAATTACGCCATTCTCAATGCAGTTCTTACGCCGTTTTCATTGTAGGTTTTACGCTCGGCATCCTTGGCGCGGCGCTTGCTCAACCACCGGACCAGCGAATTGCCCGGATTCTGGGACGTGCTTTCCGCCAAAGGGAAAGCGCGTCCCATTCCGAGCATCACATCAGAGCGCGCTTGGTTATCTCCGCTCACACATCTCGGCAAACGAAATCAGCTTGGCATCTCCCCTGCTCGCCGCAGCTTCCTGACATCCTTGCGTAAAGCCTCGCTTCGAGAAGATCGCATAGCTTTTGTGCTGCCGCCTAAAGAGCTCGCTTCGATGCACGAGCTTTTGCAGCACGTCTTCGCCCACCGGTTCATTGCGCCATTTGCATTCCGCAAACAGCGCAGTGCCCTCGCCATCGTCAACAATCAAGTCGATTTCTTCCTGCGTATGCGTGCGATTATCCGTCCCCCACCAGCGCCCAACGCTTGCCGGAACCACATCAAGCTGGCCCGCCCGCGCGAGTTCGTACACGTATTGTCTGCATATAAGCTCAAAGACCGTACCCATGTAATCCGATACGTGTGGCTCAATGCGCTTATACGCCATCTCGGCCATATCGTTTTGAATCAGCCCGATGTTCTGCGGAACAAACTTGTACCAGAACCTAAACATCTGATCGCTCAGCAGATACACGGCTCGCTTATTGCTCGTCTCGTTTAGGGGCAGCTCGCGCTCGACAATCCCAAGCGACGCCAGCTTATCCACATAGCTCTTTACGTTGCTCGCAGGGATTCCCGTAGAGCTCGCAATCTCCGAGATCTTCGAGCGCCCCTGAGCAATTGCTTGCACGATCGCATCATATTGCTCGGGATTGCGGCACTCCTGCAATAGCAGGTTACTCGGCTCCTCAAAGAGATAGCCCGTAGGAGTAAGAAAAAGACGTTTGATGTTGTCCTTGAGCGGTGCGGCAGGATCGACTTTCTCGATATATGCAGGAATGCCACCCGTCATGCCATAGCAAACTGCAGCGTCTTCGCGACCCATGCTCTGCCACAGGCCGAGGGTCGTCATAAAATCGAGCGGCAAGATCTTAAACTGGGCCGTACGCCTACCGTATAGTGGGCTCTCGTAGCCCAACACCTGTTCCTCCATAAACGAAAGAGACGAGCCGCATAGGATCAGCATGAGCCTGGTCTCTTTGTACAGGTGATCAATCTTGTCTTGCAGCAACGAACTGATCTCGGGATTCGATTGGGCGAGATAGGGATACTCGTCAATCACGACAATCAAACGTTCCGCGCGAGCCATGGTGGCCAATGCATCGAACGCCTCGTCAAAACTACGAAACGACACGCCTGCAGCACCAACCGAACCCGCAAGTATCGCCTGGCTAAAGCCGTGCAGGTTTGCCTCTGCATTGGTACGACGAGCTTGAAAGTAAATAGCCCTCTTGCCTTGGATGAACTCTGTGATAAGGCGCGTTTTACCCACGCGACGGCGGCCGTAAATCACAGGCATCTCAAAGGAGCCCGTGCCATACAGTCGATTGAGCTCGGACATTTCCGCTGTTCTTCCGATAAACATAGGGCCATCCTTCCTTTACGTTATAGCTAGCTATATTATACCTTCCTATAATATAGCTAGCTATAACGTAATTCGACAGGCAGCGCACGCAAAAGGGGCGGTACACCACCGCACGTGGACCGTTCCGGAAAATGCATCCCGTTCTGGAGCCAAAACTGGGCCGTAGTTTCCGCCAAGCATCCCATCCGGAAAGCGTGTCCCGTTCTGAGTGGCAATTCCGGGACACAGTTTCCGCATGCGGCCCGTTGGGAAAGTTCATCCCGCTCTGAAGGCTCGTTCCGGGATGCAATTTCCGTTTGAGGCCCGATCTGGAAACGGCATCCCACTCTGAGGCCGAAATCTGGGGTGTAGTTTCCGCTTGAAGGGCTGTCCGGAAAGCGCATCCCATTCCGAGTGGCAATTCCGGGTCACAGTTTCCGCAGATACAAGGCGACAGTCCGCCGCCCTTATCACATGCCTTCAAATATGCGATCCAGAAACACAAAACAGCAGATAGAATGCTCTTTTTCAAAAAGTACACGTCCCGAAACTTACCAAGACTTCATATCCAGTTACCGTTCACGGTCGCCGATTACCGCCCACCGATTCAAACAAGAAATATGTTGCCAAAAGCAGGTCATCTACCTGCATGGTTAGATTTTGGTCAGCTTTTGGTCAGCTGAGCGGCAAGTTCCAGCTGATACGTTTTTTGCTACCCAAAAGGAGGCGGTAGCTCATGACCCATTGCAATGACCAGCTCATCGACCAACTGCTCACTCAAGCCGAACAAGAGGGGCGCTGCCTGATTCCCCCGAGCACGGCGATCCGAAAAGCGCTCCTTCGGCGCACCGGCGGCACGGTTGTCTCGCCCATGCCGGGGTTGTTTGCGCGAAAAACGCGCTGGGATGAACTCAACCGAGCGCAACGCCATTGCGAAATCCTCCGCGCCCTTGCGATCATCCACCCCGATTGGACGTTCTGCTCGTTTTCAGCCGCCTGTCTGCTGGGGCTCGAGGTCTCGTGGCGACACCTGAATGTCGTGCATGTCTGCAGTACCACCAAGCCGTCGGCTCGTCCGGGCGCACATATTCAGCGGCACCAGATTGAGCCGGCCGGAGCAAAACGCAGAGCCGGCATATCGGTAACGCCGCCCATCCAAACGGTTACAGATTGCCTGTTGCAGACCGGTTTTGCCGACGGTATGCCCATTGCCGATTCGGCGATCTCAAAGCTCGTCCTTGTGCGGGAACAGCTGATGGAGGCCGTCGAGCAACGAGCAACTGCCCGCAATGGTCGCGCGATTCGTACGGCTCTCACAACGCTTCGATATGCCGACGCCCGCGCCGAGAGCGGCGGGGAATCGGTCGCCCGAGCCGTCATGATCGAGACGGGCTTTGCGCCCGATTGGCTTCAATACGAGCTGACGGACCCCTTCAATTCGGCCAAGCCCATACGAACGGACTTTGCCTGGGAGCGCCAGGCGCGGGAACTCACGCTGGGCGAGCTCGACGGGCTCATCAAATATACCGACCAGACCATGCTGGCCGGACGCACCACCGCCGAGGCGCTCGTTGCCGAACGACAGCGCGAGGCGCACCTATCGCTCTACGGTCACCCTCTGCTGCGCTTTACCATCAGCGAGGTCCGCTCGGCAGGAGTGCTCGCCAAAAAGCTACAGACGGCAGGCATCCGGCAGACCGCGCTGCCGACATGGCTCAACGAGGTGGACCTGTAGGAGCTGTTGAGCTTATGCCCGCCTGCCCATCAAACTGGGGCACACTTTCCAGTTGGCGGCACCGCGGAAACCATATCTCAGATTGAGTGCTCAGAATGGAATGCGCCTTCCATATGGCATACCTAGCGGAAACCGTGTCCCGGAATCAAGGCCCAGAACGGGACACGCTTTCCGGCTGAAGCGCCCAGCGGAAACTGCATCCCGGAATAGACGCTCAAACTGGGACGCAATTTCCGCTGAGGTTCCATCCGGAAACTGTGTCCCACTCCGAGCGTCAATTCTGGGATGAACTTTCCGCCAGAGGGTTCAGCCGGAAACGGCATCCCACTCTGAAGCGAAATTCTGGGACGCAGCTTCCGCATGCGGAGGCGCTCCAAACAAAAGGCCCCGGCTCGCGATGGAGCTGGGGCCAAAGGCGCAGCATATGCAGTTGGTGTTGAGCGCGAACAGCCCGTCAGCAATGCTGTCCGCGCTCTACTCTACCCGCGGTGACGAGCGCGGCTGTACGGCGTATCCACCATGGGCAGATCCGGACGCAGCTTGCCGTCGAATGCGCGATAGGCGTTCTGCACGGCGGGCGCCGTGGGGATCGTTGCAATCTCGCCGATGCCCTTGCCGCCGTATGCCACGGGCAGCAGTTCGTCCTTCTCCACGTAGATGGCGTGGATATCCGGAATCTCGGGCGCACGGAACAGCCCGAGCGTGCCGTACCTTGCCTGGGGCACGCAGTCCTTGAGCGGCCAGTCCTCGGTAAGCGCATAGCCCATACCCATGAGCACGCCGCCTTCGATCTGACCCTGGATGGAGATGGGGTTGACCACCTTGCCGGAATCGTGCGCGGCATAGACCTCGCTTACACGACCGTCATCGTCCAGAATGACCACATGTGTGGCAAAGCCGTAGCAGATGTGGCTCTTGGGGTTGGGAACATCGGCGCCCAGCTTGTCGGTCGGCTCCAGATACACGTAGCCAAACTCGCATCCCTCGAGCGCCTTGATGGTGGCCGCAGGGTCCTGAGGATGCATACCCTGGCCGGCGACGAGTTCCTGTGTGCGCAGCTGGTAGGCGCGACCGTCGTCATACTCGATCTTGACGCCGTCGCCGTGCGCGCTCACCGGGGCGGTAGGCGCAGGCTTGCCGGCCTCGATGCCAACCATGGCGTCGCGCAGCAGGAAGGCGGCGCCGCGCACGGCCTCGCCGGTCACGACTGTCTGGCGCGAACCAGACGTGGTGCCGGAGTCGGGAGCGTTCTCGGTGGAGCACTCGCCGTTGGCGATGCAGCTCAGCGGCAGACCGCATGCCTCGGCAACGTCCTGCGAAAAAGACCGTGTTGCAGCCCTGGCCGATGTCGGACGTGGCGGCGTAGACCACGGCGCGGCCACCCTCGACGCGAATCTTGCAGCGGCCGGCATCGGGCAGGCCCACGCCCACGCCGGCGTTCTTCATGGCGCAGGCGATACCGGCGTGTCCGGGATGCGCATAGTAGGCATCCTTGACCTCGAGCAGCGTCTCCTTAAGCGCCGTGGAGCAATCGGCGATCTGGCCGTTGGGCAAAACCTCACCCGGCTCGATGGCGTTTCGGTAACGAATCTCCCACGGGTCCAGGCCAACCTTCTCTGCCAGCAGGTCGATTAGGCTCTCGAGTGCAAACTCGGACTGGCAAACGCCAAAGCCGCGGTACGCGCCGGCGGGCGGGTTGTTGGTGTAGTAGCCAAAGCCGCGAATGTCGGTGTTCTGGTACTTGTAGGGGCCGACGGCATGCGTGCAGGCGCGCTCGAGCACCGGGCCGCACAGCGACGCGTAGGCGCCGGTATCAAAGTTGATCTCGCAATCCAGACCGGTAAAGATGCCCTCGGCATCGCAGCCCAGCGTAAAGGTGCCGTCCATCGCATGACGCTTGGGATGGAAAGCGAGCGACTCGGCACGCGTGAGCTTGCACTTCACAGGACGCTGGAACTTATATGCGGCGAGCGCGGCCAGGTGCTGGACCGAAACGTCCTCCTTACCACCAAAGCCGCCACCCACGAGCATGGTCTCGACGACTACACGCTCGGGTTCGCTATCCCAGCCAAACATGTGGGCGCACTCTTTGCGCGTATCGTAGGCACCCTGGTCGGTCGACTGCACCTTGACGCCGTTCTTGTACGGGAAGGCGACGGCGCACTCGGGCTCCAAGAAGGCATGCTCGGTAAAGGGCGTGGTAAAGCGCTGCGTCACGGTAAATGCGCTCTCCGCCAACGCCTTGGCGGCGTCGCCGCGCGTCACATGGCGGCTCTGGCACACGTTGTCCTTGAGCTCTACCGTGTTGCCAAAGGCAAAGAAGCTGTCGTGCAGGCGCGGGGCGTCGGCAGCCCTGGCCTCGACAATGTTACGCACGGGCTCCAGCGGCTCGTAATCGATCTTACGAGCTTCTTGGCCTTCTCGAGCGTCGCCTCGTCCTCGGCGACCACCAGCACGATGGCATCGCCCACGCAGCGGGTGATATCGCCCACCGCGATCATGACGTCCCAGTCCTGGATAAGGTGGCCGACCTGGTTGACCGGCACGTCCTCGGCGCGTAGGATACCCACCACGCCGGGCAGGGCCTCGGCCTTGGAGGTGTCGATGGAGAGCACACGGGCGCGCGGGTACTTGGAGCGCACGGCGCTGGCGTAGGTCAGACCCGGTTGATCGAGCTCGTCGATGTCATCGGGGTATTTGCCCTCGCCGAGCACCTTCTTGCGCACGTCGATACGGAAGGCGCGCTTGCCCACACCGTAGTCGTCGCCGCGCTCCAGGCCCTCGTCGATCCGCTTTTCGCCGCGGAGCACCGCAGCGGCCAGCGAAATGCCCTCGATAATCTTCTTGTAGCCGGTGCAGCGGCAGACGTTGCCGCGGATGGCGTACTTGATCTGCTCCTCGGTGGGCTCGGGGTCCTCGGCGATGAGCGCCGCACCCGCCATGACCATGCCGGGGGATGCGAAAAAACCGCACTGCACGGCACCCACGGCGCCAAAGGCGTACACAAAGGCCTCGCGCACGTCCTGGGGCAGGCCCTCGACGGTCACGATGTTGCGGCCGGCGGCAAGAGCGGTGGTCAGAACGCACGCCTTCACGGCCGCACCGTCCACATGGATGGTGCAGGTGCCGCAGGCGCCCTCGGAGCAGCCGTCCTTGGCGGAGTGGATATGCAGGTCGTCGCGCAAGTAGCGGAGCAGCGGCTTGTTCTGAGTCGTCGTGCGCTCGACGCCGTTAACGGTAAAAGTGAATTCCTGTGCCATGGTGATTCCCTTCTACACGCCGGCGGCGATGCCGGTGCGGTCGTGGATGGCACCGTGCGGGCAGACGACGGCGCACATGCCGCACGACAGGCAGTCCGCGCCGTCGATATGGGCGCAGTTGTCCTCGATACGGATAGCGCCGGCAGGACACTTTTTGGCGCACATGCCGCAACCGATGCAGCTCGTGTCGCAAATCTTGCGCGCAATGGCGCCCTTATCGGTGTTGTTGCAGCGCACCAGGATGTTCTGGTAGCCGGGAACGAAGGCAATCACGCGCTGTGGGCACGCCATGCCGCACAGGCCACAACCCGTGCACTTTGAGCGATCCACGCGGGCGATGCCATCGACCAGTGCAATGGCACCGTGGGGGCAGGCCGTGACGCAGGCGCCACAGCCAATGCAGCCTTCGCTGCAGCGGGCGTCGCCGCCTGCGGAGGCGCAACCGCTTCCGCAGGCAACGTAGGCCACGTTATGTTGAATGGATTTGGCCATAAGAGACTCGCCTATTTCTTAAGAAGGTACGAATAGTTGTCGCGCACGGCCCTGATGGTCAGGCGGACGGCCTCGGGAAGACCGGTGTTGACGGCATCGACCGAGACGGTGCGGACCGTGCCGGCGACGCGGACCTTAAAGTGGTCCTCGTCCACGGCCAGGAAGCCCTCGTTCTCGGAGTTCTCCATGTCCTGCTCGCTCCAGAACAGGGTGAGCTTGTCCTTGTAGGGGCGACCCTCCTGGTAGGGACAGAACACGGCGCAGTTGCCGCACTCGTTGCACATGCCGTCGACATGGACGACCTGATGCTTGGCCAGGCCCGGCACCTTAATTGCCACGTTGGCGCGGTTGGGGCACACGTCGCAGCAGACCTCGCACACCGAGCCGCAGCCCAGGCAGCGGGTCTTGGTGCAGTTGCGCTTGTCGCGGCACAGCGACCCCTTGCGCTCGTAGCAGGTGTCCTCGCGGCCGGCCTGCTCGTTGCAGTCGGCGTACTTGTTAAAGTCCACACCGGCGATGGCACGGGCGACCTCGGCGGCATCGGCGATAGCCTCGACCACGGTGGCAGGACCGCGACGGCAGTCGCCGGCAGCCCAAACGCCCTCGACGCCGGTGGAGGTGGCGGCAAGACGGCCGCGACGGTCGTGCTCGACGCCCGCGGCATCGTACAGGCTGGCATCGATGCCCTCGCCCACGGCGCAGATCACCGTGGTGGCGGAAAGCTCGACGGTCTCGCCCGTGGCGACGGGGCTGCGACGGCCGCTTGCATCCGGCTCGCCAAGCTCCATAACGTCGCAGGTCAGCACGGCGCCGCTAAGCGCCTTGGGGGCCAGCAGCTCGCAGAACTCAACACCGTCGGCAAGAGCAAGATCAAGCTCTTCCTCGTCAGCGGGCATCTGCTTCTTGGTGCGGCGGTAGACCAGGCGCACGTTCTTCACACCAGCCAGGCGCTTGGCCACGCGGGCCGCGTCCATGGCGGTGTTGCCGGCGCCAATGACCACGACGTCCTCGCCCAGCTCGAGCTTCTCGCCCTTCTTGGCGGCCTCGAGGAACTCCAGCACGTCGAGCTCGGCGCCCTCGCCCAAGCCCGCAGAGCCGGGCATCCAGGCACCGGTGGCCACGACCACGTCGGTAAAGCCTTGAGCCTTGAGCTCGTCGATGGAATCCACGCGAGCGTTGAGCTGCACCTTGGCGCCAAAGGCTAGGCAGAGCTCGGCATCGTGGGAGATATCGTCGCTCGCGATGCGGAACTCGGGAATCACGTGACGGACCACGCCACCGAGCGAATCGCGGGCCTCGAAGATGGTGACGGGCACGCCGGCACGCGTCAGGAAGAACGCCGTCGCCAGGCCGGCCGGGCCGCCGCCGATAACGGCAACGTTGTGCTCGCCGTCGTTGGCGATGGCCTGGGCGCGCAGCTTGGGCAGCACGGCGGTCATGGCCTCGCGGGCGGCCTTGAGCTTGCTGGCGCGAATCTGGGCGCCCTCGGGCTCGTAGAACGCACGCTCGCAGGCACGGCCGCAGGGATGCGGGCAGATAGTGCCGGTAATGAACGGCAGGGCGTTGCGCTCGATGATGATGTTGAGTGCGTCCTCGTAGCGGCCCTCGTCAACAGCCGCCAAGTAGGCGGGAATATCCTGCTGGATGGGGCAGCTCGTGCGGCACGGCGTGGTAAAGCAGTCGGAAAGCGGGCTCTTGCCGGCAACCTTGCGGTCGGGTAGCGGGCGCAGCGGCTTCTTGTAGAGCGGGTTGGTGAGCGAGTCGGTCTGGATCGCGGTCACGGCCTCGAGCGAGACGCCCTCAAACGGCTTGCCGTCCAGATCGGTGAACTCGCCGGCCATCTGACTAAAGCGCTCGTAGCCACCGGGCTTGAGCACATCGGTCGCCAGGGTGACGGGCCAAATGCCGGCGTTATACAGGGCGCGGATGTTGTAGACCGTGGCGCCGCCGGAGTAGCTGATGCGCAGCTTGCCATCGAACTGCTCGGTAATGCGGCGGGCAGCCTCGATGGTCAGCGAGAACAGCGAACGGCCGGACATGTACATCTCGGTGGAGGGCAGCTCGTCCCTGGTCACGTCGACGGGGAACGTGTTGGTCAGCTTGACGCCAAACTCCAGGCCGTGCTCGGCGCACAGGGCAATCAGGCGCTCGAACATGGGCACGGCGTCGCCCCACTGCAGGTCCTCGCGGAAGTGCGTGTCATCGAAGACGATGTAGTCAAAGCCCAGCTCGTTGAGGCGCTGACGTGCAAACTCATAGCCCAGCAGCGTGGGGTTGCACTTGATGTAGGTGTTGAGGCCCTTCTCGGTGATCAGATAGGTCGCGATGCGCTCGATCTCCGCCGGCGGGCAGCCGTGCAGGGTAGACTCGGTGATGGAGTTGGAGACGCGTGCCGGGATGGATTCGACAAATGCGGCGTCGACATGCTCAAACTTGTCCAGGTTGGCAAGCGCCCATGCGCGGCACTCATTCCAGACGTCAGAGCCGCTGGCGTCCTTCATGCCCTCGATGTAGGCGTCGACCTTGGGGCTCTTGATACCCTCCAGGTCATAACCCACGGACATGTTGAAGACAAAGCCGTCCGGGCTGCCCAGACCGTACTCGCGGGCAATCAGGTGGCAGGCGAACCATGCCTTCACGTACTCGGCAAAGGCCTGCGGAACCTCGAGCTCGGTCGACCACTCGCAGTTGTAGCACTCGTCCTGCGCCACAATGCAGGGTTTGTTCACACACTTGGAGAGCTCCTCGCCATCCATAACCTGAACGGTCTTGAGCTCAAAGAAGCGGGAGCCGGCCACGTAGGATGCCACGATGTTCTGGGCCAGCTGCGTATTGGGACCGGCGGCCGGGCCAAACGGAGTCTCGATGCGCTCGTCAAAAATGGGAAGCGCGCCCTCCTGGTTGGTCGTGACCATCTTGCGCACGCCAAAGACGGCGCCCTGGGTCTTGTGCTCCTCGATGATCCAGTTCATCAGCTGCGAAAACGGGATCGGCCTCATGATGTCGCTCATAGTGAGCTCCTCTCTGTAACGCCCGGCGAGACCGCGCGGCGGGCGCAAATACGGTGTAGCGCTAGCACAGCGCCGGCGACCCCGCGGAGGTCGCCTATACGCGCGCCGGATGCGGCGAAACATCCGACGCGCGTGAATCTACTTGTGAATTAGTAGGTGCGATCGTTGAGCGTGCTCCAGAGCTTCTTGGACTCAGCCATGGTCCACGCGTTGATCTTGTCCTCATCAATGCCAACGAACTCGCGATCCTTGTACAGGACGCGGCCGTTGATGATGGTGGTGCGGCAGTTTTTGCCCATCATGCCAAAGAGCATGTGGCCGTCGATATTCTCCTCGCTCAGCGGCGTAAAGGGCTTGTAGTCCATAACGATAACGTCGGCGGCAGCGCCGGCCTCGAGCACACCGAGCTTGCGATCGAAGTACTTGCTCGCCATCTTGGCGTTGTTCTCGAACAGCATGGTCATGGCCTCGTACCAGCCCACGTTGGGCATGGCGGCGTTGTGGCGCTGAATGATCAGGAAGACCTTAAGGCTCTCGAGTATATCGTGGGTGTAGGCATCGGTGCCCATGCACACGGGAATACCGCGGCGGAAGAACTCGAGCACGGGGGCGCAGCCCACGGCGTTGCCCATATTGGATTCGGGGTTGTTGACGAGCCAGGTGCCGGACTCCTTGACGATATCCATCTCGGCAGGCGTCACGTGGATGCAGTGGCCCAGCATGGTGTCGGGACCCAGCAGGTTGTGCTGCAGCAGGCGCTCGACGGGGCTGATGCCGCCGCGGTTGAGGCGGGAATCCCACACGTCGTTCATGCCCTCGCACACATGGATGTGGAAGCCGGTCAGGCCGTTGTTGGCCTCGGCCATCTTATCCATGGTCTCGTCCGACAGCGTAAAGGTGGCATGCCCGCCAAACATGGCAGCGATCATGTGGTTGTCGTTATCGCGACGCTCCTTGGCGGCCCACTGGGCAAATTCGGCGTTCTCGGCAATGGCCTGGTCGCATTTTTCCTGGCCACGGCGATCGGAAACCTCGTAGCACAGGCACGAACGCATGCCCAGCTCCTGAGCTGCATCCTTAATGGTAAAGAGGCTTCCCGGGATCTCACAGAAGCTCGCGTGATGATCGAAGATCGTAGTGACGCCATCGCGGATGGAGTCCAGAATCGTGGCATAGGCGCTGGCCTTGGTGCCGTCGAGCGTCAGGTTGTCGTCGATCTTCCACCACTGCTGCTCAAGATTCTCCAGGAAGTTGGTGGGGTTGCAGCCCTTAATGGCAAGGCCGCGGGCCAGACCCGAGTAGATGTGGGTGTGGCAGTTGATGAGTCCAGGCATGATGAGGTTGCCCTGGGCATCGACGTACTCGGCATCCGGGTACTTGGCCTTGAGCTCGCACTCGGGACCTACTTCGACGATCGTATCTCCGTCAATGGCGACCGCACCGTTTGGAATGAACGGGGCCTGAGCATTGCGGGTAAAGACGGAACCGTTAGCGACCAGAAGCATAAATGCTCCCTTCAACATCAGGGGCGGGGTTTGACACCTCTGACATGGCGGAGTGCGAAGCGCCGGCCTACACCGGAAACGGGCCCTCTCCCGTCAACGCTTCACCAAAGGGACAACCCTTTGAAGTGCGGCTTGGCACCGCATGACGTCGGCGGACGAGGCGATGCGCCCGCCGACGAATAGCACCGAATTGGTTACTTCTTGCTCTCGGGCAAGACCAGATCCACGGCAGCGTCCTTGGCAGCATCGATGTGCTGAGCCACGACCGGCGTCTGCGGAAGGATCAGGTTAAGGACAATGGCCATGATGGCGGTGGGGGTTACGGCATTGGAGCCGATGACGGTGGGCACCCAGGTGGGCATACCCTCACCGGCAAGGCAACCGCTGGCCATCCAGATACCCAGGCCAAAGACGACGGAGGTACCGACGATGGTGGTAGTGCGCTGCGTGAGGCCCTCGCGGGTGAACATGCGCACGCCGTTCATGGTGATGGTGCCAAAGACGCCGACGGTCGCGCCGCCGATGACGGGCTGCGGGATAGCGGAAAGGACGGCAGAGAGCTGCGGGAACAGGCCGGCGATGGCAAAGACGGCCGCGATGATCACAAAGACCCACTTGTTGACGACCTTGTTGGAGCAGATGATGCCCACGTTTTGGCCAAGGGCGCTGGTGGGAAGACCGCCAAGCAGGCCGCCGACCATAGAGGTGAGACCCTGGGACACGATAGCGCCGGAGAGCTCGCGCTCGGTGGGCATACGGTCGATGGAGCCCAGGCAGGCGGCGGAGACGTCACCGATAACCTGGATGGCAACCATGGGGAACACGACGGCGAGGGTAATGCAGACCTCGGGATCAAACTCGAGCGCGTAGGGCATGAGCTTGGGAAGGGCGAAGACCTGAGCGGTGGCGACGCTGGAGAAGTCGATCATGCCAAAGGGGATGGAGACGATCATGCCAACGATCATGCCAAAGAACACGGATCCCAGCTTGAGCGTGCCCTTGCCAAAGTTGGCGAGCGCAAAGACCACGGCGAAGGTGATAAGAGCGACGCACCAGGCCTGCGGGGTGCCCCACAGCGGCGTACCCATACCGCCGGCCATATACTTGACGGCCGTGGGATACAGCGAAACGCCGATGGAGAAGATGACCGTACCGGTCACGACGGGCGGGAACAGCCACTTGATCTTGCTGTAGGCCAGACCAAAGAGGACCGCGACGGCGCCGCCGACGATCTCGCCACCCAGCAGCGCACCAAAGCTAAAGCCCGAGGCACCCATGGCCTGCAGGGCCGGCAGGAACGCGAACGAAACGCCCATGACGATGGGCAGGCCGCCGCCGATGCGACGGAAGGGAGCGAAGGCCTGAAGGGCCGTGTCGATCGCCGAAAGAATGAGCGCGACCTGGATAATGTCGGTACTCTGCTGGCTATTAAAGCCGTAGACGCCGGCCATGATGACCGCCGGGGTAATGATGCCGGCAAACGATGCCAGTACGTGCTGAAGGGCACACGGGATCATTTCCTTAACGGGAGGCATGCCTTCGCGAGTGAACAGGGCTTCAGTGCCGTTCGTAACCGTCTCCTGGGTCATTTGACCACCAATCCTCGAAGTAGTTGTTTTCGCATCTAACGCTCTATTGTGACGCAGTGCGGGGTTGAGGTTGTGCCTTCATTGCATATCGTATTAAAGATGATTCTCATTCTCAATAATAATTTTTTCGTTATCAGACTATTCTTCAGCTGAAATAACGCATTTCCGCAGGTCAGGAAAGTGTCTGGTCAAAATAACATCTAACTTTTCTTTTGGTCAACCGTTTACCGCTAAATTCCTACCGTTCGTCTGCATTACGCAATGTACCTGCGGATATACGAGATGATGGGCAGCGTGTTACCATGAGAAAAAATTTGTTATGAACATTTCCGATTTCACCCAAAGGAGTTGCCCTGTGAACGAGACCGTTACGCCGCTTTTTGCCGATGGTCGATTTTCTGGAGCAGATACTCGGCAAAAAACAGCGAAATCGTGCTGCACGATTTCTCGGATCCCGACCACGCCATCGTCGATATTCGCAACGGCATCGTGAGCGGCCGCAAGGTCGGCGGCCCCGCCACCGATCTGGCGCTCAAGATCATGCACGACCCCAAGTATCGCGACCTGCCGTTTATTACGGGCTACGAGGGGCGCGGTGCCGGCGGCAAGACGTTGGAGTCAGCGACGTACTTTATCCGCGAGAATGACGAGATCGTCGGTATGCTCTGCGTCAACACCGACCTCTCGACCGTACGCTCCATCAACGCCATGGCGCAGCAGCTCATGGCGTGCTTCGACGCGGCGCCGACGCGCACGGAGCCCGCCCCTATCGAGGTCGAAAGCCTTTCGGAGTCCACACAGGAGCTCATCGACCGCAGCATTGCCGAGTTGCTGAGCGCGCGCGGGCTGGATGTAGCGTCGCTTAGTCAGAGCGACCGCGTGGACGTCATTCGCCACCTCAACGGCAACGGGGTGTTCATGCTCAAGGGCGCCGTGGCCTGCGCCGCCACCTCGCTGGGCATCTCGGAGCCCAGCGTCTACCGCTACCTGCAAAAAGTTCGCAAGGAGGGCTAACCAACCGATCCCTTGGGGACGGAGGAAAGCGGATCATTTTTGTCGCATCGCTTGACAAAAGACCCTGCAGCTCGCACGCGCTGCAGGGTCTTTTTGCATGTCATGTTTAGTTGTTGCCAACGCCTTAGAGAGCGGCGACGACCTCGATCTCAACCAGACCGCCAGCCGGAAGGGCGGCAACCTGGAAGGCGCTGCGCGCGGGGAACGGGGCCTCGAACTTGGAGGCGTAGATCTCGTTCACGGCGGCGAAGTCGGCGATGTCGGCCAGGTAGACCGTGGTCTTGACGACATCGGCAAAGGTAGCGCCGGCAGCGGTCAGCAGGGCCTCGACGTTGGCGAGGGACTGCTTAGCCTGGGCCTCGACGCCCTCGGGCATCTTGCCGGTTGCGGGGTCGATGCCCAGCTGGCCGGACAGGAACACCATGTTGCCGGTCTGGATACCAGGGGAATACGGGCCGATGGCTGCGGGTGCGTTATCGGAAGACACGACGGTCTTGCTCATGTTTTTCTCCTTACGATCAATTGAGAGAGCGTGAGCGCGGTGTTCGCACCGGGAGGCACAGTTCGGTCTGAACACCGCGCTTGATTGGGATAGTACTCAAGGTTTCTATTTGATGCAAGAATATTATCAGCTTGCGAGAATATTTTATCGCCCAACGGTTTCCCCGAACCGCTGAACGGTTCTCATGTGGAGCAGCCAGTCCAAGCTGCTGAAGACTTTGTCCTGCTTAGGCTGCGGGCGTCGCCCACCGCAGCGACGCCACTATACTTTTGAGTATCTGAGCATTTTGAAAGGCAGGATATGACCGCAACCGCCAGTCGAACCACCAACCGCAGACCCGAGCTTTTAGCGCCCGCCGGAGGACCCGAGCCCTTTGCCGCCGCACTCGCCGCCGGCGCTGATGCCATCTACTGCGGCATGGGCAGCTTCAACGCCCGCCGCAAGGCCACCAACTTTACCGACGAGGCCTTTGAGCAAGCCTGCCGTGCTGCACACATGGCCGGGTCGCGCGTCTACGTCACGGTCAACATCGTCATCAAGCAGTCCGAGATGGACGATGCGCTGCAACTCATCCATCGCTGCTCCACGCTGGGCGCCGACGCCTTCATCATCCAGGACTGGGGCCTGTTCTTTGAGGTCAAGCGCACGATGCCCGGCATCGAGACGCACATCTCAACCCAGGCGAACATCCATGACGACCGCGGAACTATCTGGTGCCGCGAGCAGGGCGCCGACCGCGTGACTCTCTCGCGCGAGCTCTCCATCGACGAGATCGCCGCCATTCACAACGCCGCGCCCGATGTGGACCTTGAGGTCTTTAGCCACGGTGCCATCTGCTTTTGCTACTCGGGTCTGTGCCTGCTCTCGAGCTTTGCCATGGCGGGCCGCTCGGCCAACCGCGGCATGTGCGCTCAGCCCTGTCGCCTGCCTTACGAGCTGATCGACGAAAACGGCCGCTCGCTCTCCCCTGCCGGTCGCGAGCGCGCGCTGTGCCCGCGCGACACCAACACTTCGCAGCTTGTTCGCCGTCTGTATGACGCCGGCGCCGCATCGCTCAAGCTCGAGGGCCGCATGAAGGCCCCCGATTACGTGTATTCCATCGTCGACGTGTATCGTCATCAGATTGATGACATGCTGGCCGATGTTTCGACCTCTAAGGATGAGGATGCGGCCCGCCAGCGACAGCTCAAGCGCTGCTTTAACCGCGACTTTACGCACGCCTACCAAGACGGTACCTCGGGTGACGAGATGATGAGCTACGAGCGCTCCAACAACCGCGGCCAGATCGTGGGCACGGTGCTGGGCAGCCGCCCGGCCAACCGCGATGTGCGCGGCCTCAAGCCCGACGACCGCCGTCGGCGCGCCGCCATCGCCCGCATTGAGTTGTTTGAGCCCGTGGGCAAGGGCGACCTGCTGGAGCTTCGCCACGATAACGAGTTTGACCAGTTCCTGACCACCATTGCCGCCGATGATGCCGCCGCCGGTGACATCATCGAATGTCGCGTGCCCCGCAGCATGCCCGAGGGCTGCCGCGTGCGCGTGATTCGAAGCCAGCGCGCCATTGACGCCGCCGGCGCCGCGCTCAAGCGCGATGTGCTGCGCCGCCGAGCTGTTGACGTGTCCGTCGTGGCGCGTCTGGGCGAGCCGTTTACCGTCACGCTTACTTGCTGCGACGCCCCTTCGCTTACGGCCACGGCCACGGGCTTTACCGTCGAGGCCGCCAAGACCCGCGCCGTCGAGGCATCCGATCTGTTGGAGCACGTCGGGCGTATGGGCTCCTCTCCCTTTGAAGCTGCGAGCTTTGAGGTGACCCTCGACGAGGGTTGCGGCATGGGCTTCTCCGCCGTGCACAAGGTGCGCGCCGCCGCTTGCAAGGCGCTGGAAGAGGCCATTCTGGCGCCGTACGCGGAGCGCGAGAAAACGCTCGAGTTGCCGGCGATTGTAACCAGTGATTCCCGCCCCACGCCCGAGCACTACCGCGATGAGCCGCAGATCTGCGCCACCGTCACCTCGCTCGAGGCCGCCGAGGCCGCTCGCGCCGAGGGCGCCACGCGCATCTACATGACCACCGATGCGCTCGAGGCCGCCGGATTCTCCCCTGCCGATTCATTTGGGCAGGGTATCGTACCCGTACTCGACGAGGTCTGCCGCGTCGTTGACCACGTCCGTGTTGACCCCTGGATTGTTGCCGGTGCCACGGTCGCTATTGGCAACATCTCTGAGCTCGCCCTGGCCGCCCAAGTTGGAGCCACGGCGGAGGTCCGCTCTTGCCTGCCCGTGCACAACACGCCTTGCATGGAGGCACTTGCCGAGCGCGGAGCCGGCGCGTTTTTGGCTCTCGCCCGAGATCACGCTCGACGAGATTGTCTCGCTCGGCGCCGCCGCGCCCGCGACTCTGGGCATCACCGTCTTTGGCCGCCCGCGCGTCATGACAAGCGAGCATTGCATTCTGCAGGTTGCCAACGGCTGCATCCACGATTGCGCCAACTGCCGCCTGCGTGCCCGCAAGCTCTCGCTCAAGAATATCGACGGCAAGGTCATGCCCGTACGCACCGACATCCATGGCCGCTCTCGCTTGTACGACGCCTACCCCATCGACCTCACGCCTCAGGTTCCACAGTTACTCGATGCCGGCGTGCGCCGTCTTATGGTCGACGGAACCCTGCTCGAGGCCGATGAGATCGCCCGTGCCGTCGCTCGCGTCCGTCGCGCCGTCGAGGCGGCTCAAGCCGGCCGCAAGCCCGCCGCCCGCCTACGCGGGCGACCTCGGGCTGCATGTTTGTGGGAATCAGCTAACCGAAAGGCTTACACGTGAACGAAGAACCTCAAGTCCTCTACTGCGACGCTTGGCTCATGGCCATCGACAAGCCCGCCGGCATGATCGTCCACGGCGACGGCACCGGCGAGCGCACGCTTACCGACTACGCCAGCGACCTGCTGCTGGCCATGGGCGACGGCTTTGCCGCGACTGACATGCAGCCGCTCAACCGTCTGGACCGCAACACCACCGGCGTGGTGCTGTTTTCGCTCGACAAACAGACGCAGCCCGCTTTTGACCAGATGGTCATCGACCACGCCTTCGAAAAGCACTATCTGGCGCTCGCCGAGGGCAAGATCGACTGGAACGAAAAGCTCATCGACAAGCCCATTGCCCGCGACCGCCACGACAGCCGCAAGATGCGCGTCGGCGCCAGCGGCAAGCCGTCTCAGACGCGCGTCAAGGTACTCAAGCGTCTTAAGAGCCGCCGTGGCCTGCCCACGCGCTCGTATATCGATGTTGAGCTGCTCACCGGCCGCAAGCATCAGATTCGCGTGCACCTGGCGAGCGAGCGTCATCCCCTGGTTGGCGACGACCTGTACGGAACGCCACGCCCCTGCGGCCTGATGCTCCACGCCCACAGCGTGTCCTTTACGCATCCCGTAACCGGCGAGCACATCCACATAGAAGCTCCCTGCCCCTGGGAGCCCTAAAACCTGCCAAATAGGGACAGGTTTATTTTGGCAGGTTTTATCTGGGCAAACGTCAAAACCACCACGATGGCTCAGCCGTGGCGCCAAAACGTCTCGATCTGTAACAGTTAAAACCCATTTTCCGGTCTGTCTGTTACAGATCGAGACATTCGAATCTCCCTCAAGGAAAAATCTCAATCTATAACAATAACTCGGCAAAATCGGTCCCAGATGTTACAGATCGAGACAAAGGGACGGCGCGGTTCGGAAGAATCTCAATCTGTAACATCTAACCCACTTTTAACGGTCTAGTTGTTACAGACTTAGACAAAACCGGTAGACAACGAAAGCGGCAACGCCCGTGATGGACGTCGCCGCTTTTCTATTGAGAAAACTACTCGGTTTTCGTTACTAACCACCGCAATGGGGACAGGCACCTTTGTGGTGGTTTTGACCTTGCCCTGTCGCTAGACCGTGATGACGTTGTCCATCGACTGGTACTTGGCTGGCACCTCGCCTGCGGTAATAATCGTTGCGTCACGGAAGTCCGCGAACTTGACGGGCGCCACCATGCCAAATTTACTGGCGTCCGAGATTACGAAGCGTTTGGCTGTATGGCGCATCGAGATACGCTTGACCTGCGCTTCCTCGATATCGGGCGTCGTAAAGCCCTGCTCGGCGGCAATGCCGTTAGAACCCCAAAAGCCGCAGTTAAAGTTGTAGCGGTCTAGGGTTGCCAGAGCATCGGGGCCAACGAGCGCCTCGGTCTCGGGTTTAAGCTCGCCGCCCAGCACCACGGTGCGCATGCCGCGCACAGCGAGATGCTGAGCATGGAGCACGGAATCAGTCACATAGGTGACCGATTCGAGATGCGGAAGATGCTCGATGAGTCTGAGCGTTGTCGAACCCGAATCGATGTACACAAAGCTCTCGGGCTCCACGAGCGCCGCGGCGCGGGCGCAGATACGCTCCTTGTCGTCGTTATGGAGATCACTGCGCTCACTGATCGTTAGGTCGCGCGTCACGTGCGCGCGCTCAAGACTCGTCGCCCCACCGTGGACCTTGGCGATGCGGTGCGCTCGGTCGAGCGTCTGCAGGTCGCGCCGAATGGTAGACGCTGTCACGCCCAGGGCCTCAGCAAGCTCCGGCACGGTAACCGAGCCAGCTCGCTGCACCATCGACACGATCGCGTTGAGCCTATCTTCCGCAAGCATCGCTTACTCCTCCTCGGGGTAGACGACTCCCCAGTCGGCGCGGAGCTTGGTCATAAGCTCCATAACATCAGAAGCATAGCCCAGAAGCTCACGCTTCGAATCATCGCCGGCAACGGCCCTCTCCAGGTCGGCCATCTCGTAGCACAGAGCGTATGCCTCGGTGCCAGCGTGGACCTCCTCACGGTGACCGCCTGCAGTCCACACGATGGTCGCGTGATCGGCACGCGGATAATCGTTGACCTCGATATAGCACTTGTCGAAGCTAATGACCGAACGCTTGGGCTGCTTGGAGTGGAGCGTAAGGCTCACCACGCCCAGCTGCTGTTCGGCATTACGGCAGACGATGCCGCCCGCAACGTCAACACCGGTCTCGCAGGTGTTGCCCAGCGAAACGACCTCAGCGGGCTGGCTTGCCATAAAGAGACGCATGACGGACAGGGCATACACGCCAATATCGAGCATGGCACCGCCAGCAAGGTTGCGGTTGTAGAAGCGATTGGTCAGATCGCCGTACTCCTTATAGCTACCAAAGTTGAGCTGAGCAAGGTTCATACGGCCAAAGTCGCCCGCATCCATGCGACGGCGCAGCTCCTGATACAGCGGCATGTGGAGCACCGTGGTGGCATCCATAAGAACCACGTTGTGCTCGTCGGCGATGGCACGGGCCTCGTCAAGCTCGGCGGAATTGAGGGTAATGGCCTTCTCGCAGAGCACGTGCTTGCCGGCGGCCAGCGCAGCACGCAGATAGGTGATATGCGTGTTGTGCGGCGTGGTGATATAGACGGCGTCGATGTCCGGATCGGCGTAGAGGTCCTCGACCGTCTCGTACACCTTCTCGACGCCATACTGCTCGGCAAAAGCCTGGGCTTTGGAAAGCGTACGGTTGGCGACACCCGCGAGCTTGCGGCCGGCCAGCGCGAGGGACTGGGCCATTTGGTTGGCGATAACACCGCACCCGATCACTGCCCAACGAAGCTCGGGAGCCGTAAAGATGTCGTTTGGGAACGGCTGATTCTGGACCGAGGCAAACGCCGCCTTTGCGGCTGCCTCGGCGTCGAGCGGAGCCTGTTTGGAATCTGCCATGATGTGCCTCCTGAGTCATCGGAAGTCCTTCATTTCTAACAACCCTATAGTCGCACAATTGCGCGCGTATCTGCTCGTGTTTGCGTATTTATTTGCTTATCGGTCATTATTTAGCCATAGTTGGCAGATGTTTGCGCAGTTATGCGCATTGTCGCGCAAAACTATGCGCATGAATGCACATGCGACGATCCTTGTGAAGCATAAAGAGGCGGAACACCAAAGCCCTAAAGAACAGAGTAGGCCGTGATACTCCACCCCTCTGAGGGCATCAGACATCAAAGGACCGTCCCAAACTGCCGGCAAAAAGGGAACGTCCCTATGTGCCGGCACCTAGAGACAGTCCCTATGTGCCGCTTTCGTTGAAGCCTATCCCAGATGACCAGATAAACAAATCTAAAGACAGTCCCCATCGACTGGTCGTTTAAGAACGTCCCCAACGACTACTCATTTAAGTCTGTCCCCAATGAGTAGGAATAGAAAAAGGCCCGGGTGCCATGGCATCCGGGCCTTTGCTAGCAACTTGATGTTGCGGGCAGCTTAGAACTTGTGGCCGCACTTCTTGCAGACGCGCAGCTTGTTCTTGCCGTCCTTCTCGTGACCGACGCGGGTAACCTTACCGCACTCGGGGCAAACGAGATTGACGTTGGAGGCATCGATGGGAGCCTCCTGCGAAACGATGCCGCCCTGCTGGTTGGCAGCGTTGGGCTTAACGGCCTTCTTGACGACCGAAACGCCCTCGACAACGACCTTGTTCTCGGCGGGGAGAGCACGCAGGATAACGCCCTGCTTGCCGCGATCCTTACCAGAGAGAACCTGGACCTTATCGCCCTTCTTGATATACATATATCTCCCCTAACTACAGGGTCTCGGGAGCGAGCGAGACGATCTTCATGTACTTCTTGTCACGAAGCTCGCGAGCGACGGGCCCGAAGATACGGGTGCCGACGGGCGAACCATCGTTGTTGATGACAACGCAGGCGTTCTCATCAAAGCGAATGTAGGAGCCATCCTTGCGGCGGATCTCCTTAACGGTGCGAACGACGACGCAACGGACAACGTCCTTCTTCTTGACGTTGGCGCCAGGGGTAGCCTCCTGGACAGCACCGATGAACACATCGCCGATGCCTGCATAACGACGCTTGGAACCGCCAAGCACCTTGATGCAGCGAATCTTGCGAGCGCCGGAGTTGTCGGCGACGTTCAGCATGGTTTGCATCTGAATCATGGTAGATGTTCCTCCGAACTAAGAACCGAAGAGAGGTGCGCAGCCTTTATACGGCCCGTGGTATGCAAGCCAGGCATACGCACATCTTCGGAAACGTACAAGTCGTAAGAGCGACTGCTTATTTAGCGCGCTCGACGACCTCGATGAGGCGCCAACGCTTCATCTTGGACATAGGACGGGTCTCCATAACGCGGACGGTGTCGCCCACGCCAGCCGTGCACTCCTCGTCGTGAGCGTGCAGCTTCTTGGAGCTGGTCATCATCTTGCCGTACTTGGGGTGACGCTTGCGCTCGGTGATGGTGACAACAATGGTCTTGGCACCGGAGACGGAGGTAACGACACCCGTACGGACCTTACGCGAGTTACGCGAATCAGTCATGTTCTCTCCTTAGGTCCTACTCGGCGACAGCGGACTTCTCCGCTGCGATCTCGCGGGCGCGCTGCTCCGTGAGGACGCGAGCGATGTCCTTCTTCACGGTGTTGACGCGAGCGGTGTTGTCCAGCTGGCTGGTGGCCATCTGGAAACGAAGGTTAAAGAGCTCGGCGCGCATTTCCTTCAGCTTCTCAACGAGCTGAGCGTCCGAGAGCTCACGAATCTCTGCGGGCTTCATTAGTTCTCCTCCTTGGCGGCGGCGGCGTCCTCAGCAGCCCACTTGGCCTCGAGAGCGGCCTCCTCAGCCATCTCCTTCTCGATGCGCTGCTCAGCGTTCTTAGCAGCAACAATCTTGGTCTTGATGGGAAGCTTGTGCTGAGCAAGACGCAGGGCCTCGCGAGCGACCTCCTCGGGCACGCCCTTGACCTCGAACATGATGCGGCCGGGCTTGACGACGGCCACCCACTCCTCGGGGTTACCCTTACCAGAACCCATGCGAGTCTCGGCAGGCTTCTTGGTGATGGGCTTATCGGGGAAGATCGTGATGTAGACACGACCGCCACGCTTCATGTAGCGGGTCATGGCAATACGAGCGGCCTCGATCTGACGGTTGGTGATCCAATGGGCCTCGAGAGCCTGGATACCAAACTCGCCGAAATGCAGCTCGGTATTACCCTTGGCCTGGCCCTTCATGGAGCCACGCTGCACCTTGCGGTGAAGAATACGCTTAGGGGCAAGCACTACTGACCCCTCCTCTCGGAGTTACGACGACGAGGACGGGAAGAGCCCTCGAGTGCAGGGTTGGGAACAGGCTGGCCCGGGAGCTTCTCGCCCAGGTAGATCCAGACCTTCACGCCGCAAGCGCCCATGGTGGTGCTGGCGACAGCCGTGCCGTAGTCGATCTTGGCACGGAGGGTGTGCAGAGGCACGCGACCCTCGCGGTACCACTCACGACGGCCCATCTCGGCACCGCCGAGACGACCGGAGCACTGGATACGGATGCCCTTAGCACCGGCCTTGCGGGCAGACTGGACAGCCTTGCGCATAGCGCGACGGAAGGCAACGCGGCCCTCGAGCTGCTCGGCGATAGACTGAGCAACGAGGTTGGCGTCGAGCTCGGGGCGCTTGATCTCGACAACGTCGACGGAGAGCTGGCCCTTGGAGACGCCAGCGACCTTCTCGAGCTCGGTGCGGAGGGTATCGATCTCGGCACCCTTCTTACCGATGACAACGCCGGGGCGAGCGGTGAGGATGATGACCTTCACCTTGTCGCCAGCGCGCTCGATCTCGACACGGGAGACAGCTGCGCGGGAAAGACGCTTCTCGAGGTACTTGCGGATCTCGAGATCGTTACCGAGGGTCTTAGCGTAATCCTTCTCTGCGAACCAGCGGGAGCGCCAGTTCTCGGTGATGCCAAGACGGAAGCCGGTGGGGTAGACTTTCTGACCCATACAGCTTTACGCCTCCTTTCGAGGAGCAACGACGACGGTGATGTGGGAAGTACGCTTCAGAATGCGAGAAGCGGAACCCTTGGCGCGGGGACGGATGCGCTTAAGCGTCGGACCCTCGTCAACATAGGCAGCGGCGACAACCAGGTTGTCGGCACGCAGACCGTTGTTGTTCTCGGCGTTCGCAACGGCGGAACGGAGAACCTTCTCGACATCCACGGCGACGGCGCGGTCGCAGAAGTGGAGGATGTCGAAGGCCTGAGCGACAGGCTTGCGGCGGATCAGATCGACCACCAGGCGGGCCTTGCTGGGGGAAACACGCACATACTTAGCGACGGCGCGAACCTCGGTGGCCTCAGTTTCAATAGACTTAGTTGCCATTTACGGTTAACCCCCTATTTGGCCTTGTGGCCACGGAACGTACGAGTCGGCGCGAACTCGCCGAGCTTGTGACCAACCATGGACTCGGTAACATACACGGGCACATGCTTGCGGCCGTCGTGGACGGCGATGGTGTGACCAACCATCTCGGGGAAGATGGTGGACGCGCGGGACCAGGTCTTCACGACGTCCTTCTTGCCAGCCTCGTTCATCGCGGTGATACGCGAGAGAAGGCGAGTCTCCACGAACGGGCCCTTTTTGAGACTTCTGCTCATAAGTGCTTTCTCCTAAAACTCGGTATCCGAAATTACTTCTTACGGCGACGAATGATGTGCTGGTTCGAGACCTTCTTCTTCTTGCGCGTACGAAGGCCCTTCGTCGGCTTACCCCAGGGGGTAACGGAGGGACGACCAGAGGTGTGGTTCTTGCCCTCGCCACCGCCGTGCGGGTGGTCGACAGGGTTCATGACGGTACCGCGGACGGTCGGGCGCACGTTCATGTGACGCTTACGGCCGGCCTTGCCGATGACGATGTTGGAGTGATCGGCGTTGCCGACCTCACCGACGGTGGCGCGGCAGGTAACGAGGATGCGGCGCATCTCGGAGGAAGGCATACGGACGATAGCGTACTTGCCCTCCTTACCCATCAGCTGGCAGGAGTTACCGGCGGAACGGGCGATAGCAGCGCCCTTGCCCGGCTGGAACTCGACGGCATGGATGAGCGTACCGACGGGGATGTCGGCGAGGGGCAGAGCGTTGCCCGGCTTGATGTCGGCGTCAGAACCGGACATGATGGTCTGACCGACCTCGAGGCCCTTGGGGGCCAGGATGTAGCGCTTCTCACCGTCAGCGTAGTGCAGCAGAGCGATGCGAGCGGAACGGTTCGGATCGTACTCGATCGTGGCAACCTTGGCAGGCACGCCGTCCTTGTTGCGCTTGAAGTCGATCACGCGGTAACGACGCTTCACGCCGCCGCCCTGATGGCGGGTGGTGATGCGGCCGTTGTTGTTACGACCGGCCTTCTTGGGCAGGGGCTCGAGAAGAGACTTCTCGGGCTTGGTGCAGGTGATCTCGGAGAAGTCGGAGATCGTCTGCCAACGCCTACCAGCGGAGGTCGGCTTAAGGTGCTTTACAGCCATTACAATCCCTTTCAATAGGAATCCGTTAGCCATCGCAGACAGGGATTCGAGGTTCTGCCTCGGGTGCGATGACACCGGACGTATACACGGTTCCGGGCGTGTCCATTTTATACGCCCAAAAACCTTGAGCTCCCGCCTCCCCTATTTGGGAGGCATGAGCTCACTCAACAGCAGCGAGTCTTAGGCCTGGTTGCCAAAGACCTCGATGGTGTCGCCCTCGGCCAGCGTGACGATGGCCTTCTTCCAAGAACGGGTCTTGCCGGCGACATAGCGCACGCGCTTGGTCTTGGGCTTGACCGTCAGGGTGTTCACGCGAACGACCTTGACGCCGAAGATCTCCTCGACAGCGTCCTTGATCTGATACTTGTTAGCATCCTTGGCGACCTCGAACGTGTACTTGTTCAGCTCCATGCCGGAGAAGGAACGCTCGGACACGATCGGACGGATGATGATCTCGTGGGCGGTCATTTATGCAAGCACCTCCCCGAAGTGAGCGGCGATGTCGGCGGGCATCAGCACAGCGTTGTTGTTGACGAGATCGTAGGTGTTGGCCTCGTCGGCGGTGATGATGAACGTCTTGGGAATGTTGCGGAACGACAGGTAGGCGTTGACGTCCTCATCGCGAACGATGATGGTCAGACGCTTGCCCTCAAGGCCGAGAGCCTTGAGCATGGCAACGGCAGCCTTGGTGGAAGGCTTCTCGAAGCCGTAGTCGTCGACGAGCACGAGCTCGCCATCGGCCAGCTTGGCGGACAGCGCGGAGCGCATAGCCAGCTTGACCTCCTTGTTGTTCATACGCTTAGCGTAGGAACGGGGCTTGGGGGCGAAGACAACGCCACCGTGACGCCACTGGGCAGCACGGATGGAACCCTGGCGGGCACGGCCGGTGCCCTTCTGACGCCAAGGCTTCTTGCCGCCACCGGAAACCTCAGAGCGGCCCTTAGCGGACTGGGTGCCCTGACGCCAAGAGGCCATCTGGCACTTGACGATGTGGTGCATAACGTGGATGTTCGGCTCGATGCCGTACACCTCAGCGGCGAGCTCGGCCTCGGCGACCTTCTTGCCCTCGCTGTTCTTTACTTCAAACTTTGCCATTTAAGTGTTCTCCTTGGTATGACGCTGGGCTAAATGGGCTGGGCCCTTAGGCCATACGGATGGCGACGAGACCATTCTTGGCACCCGGGACAGCGCCCTTGACCAAGATGAGGTTCTGCTCGGCATCGATGCGGACAACGGAAAGGTTCTTGACGGTAACGCGCTCGTTACCCATGTGACCGGCCATCTTGACGCCCTTGAGGACGCGCGCAGGATAGGCGCACTGACCGATAGAACCGGGGTGACGCTGGAAGTGAGAACCATGCGTCATAGGACCGCGGCGCTGACCCCAGCGCTTGATGCGACCCTGGAAGCCCTTACCCTTGGAGGTACCGATGACGTCGACCTTCTCGACATCAGCGAAATCAGCGACGGTGACGACCTCGCCGACCTTGTGCTCCTCGCCGTTCTCGACGCGGACCTCACGAAGGAAGCGGACAGGCTCGACGCCAGCCTTGGCGAAGTGACCAGCCATGGGCTTGTTCACGTTCTTGGCCTTGATGTCGCCGAAACCGATCTGGACGGCGTCATAGCCGTCGGTTGCCTGAGTTTTAACCTGCGAGACAGCGCAGGGGCCAGCCTGGATGACCGTGACGGGAACGACGTTGTCGTCCTCGTCCCAAACCTGGGTCATGCCAATCTTGCGGCCGAGAATCATGCTGATCAAGATATGATCCCAACTCTCGCGTGGTCTTGGGACAATGCGTACACCACCGAGCGTACGCCCCTAGAGGACCACTACTTACACGACGTGCTCCCCAGCCTTGTATTTCGCCCGGACTACCTGACAACCCTATTAAGCAGGCATTTTGTCCAGCCAGAATACTCCCCTGGTTTCACACAGCTGTTTAGTATACACGGCTGCGGGCGTATCCATCGAGATTCATATTTCACTCACATTGTTTACGCAGGTAAAGTGCGTGGCACGTTCCCAGTGTGCGGCGGAGGGGGCGGGCCTGAGACATATTAAGGTTGCTGCTCTACAGTCCTGCTCACGACGGAGAGCACATTAAGTGCTCTCCTGTTCGTGCGGAACTCGCGACAACCTTAATATGTCTCAGGCCCGCCCCCTCCGCCGCACACTGGGAACGCCACGTTGATGTCTGCTTAACTCTGCTCGCTCAGACTAATGACTTTGTTGGGGGTCCACTATTTGCTGGAGGGTGAACTTACATTGATGAGGCTCGCCTTCTGCTTGTGGCTTTGCCTCATCGAAATCGAAGATCATGATGGCGCAGTTGGGGAGTTTTGCTGGGAGCTCGAAGCCCTCTGGGGCTGCAGCCTTGATGAATTGGCGGCTGGCGCTGCCGTGGCTTACTGCTAGGAAGGTTTCGGTGTCCTCGGAGTCCATGAGATTAGTGAGGGTGCCTACCATGCGTTCTTGCAGTGCGCGGCTTCCTTCTCCTCCGAAGGGGACCAGATCCTCGCCTGGATCCCAGACGTCGGTGGGGCAGAGCGTCGTGCGGGCCTTCTTCGAAGGTGCCGTAGCAGCGCTCGATGATGCCTTCGCAGGGCTCGGCTGCTGCGTCCGGGCCGAGGAGCTCGCATGCGACGAGCTGAGCTGTGTCCATGGCTCGGCCTAAGGGCGAAGAGACCACTTTGTCGGGGACAACGTCGTGGCTCTTGAGCCATGCGGCTGCCATTCCCGCTTGTTTGCGGCCCAGGTCGGTCAGCGGTGAATCGCAGCGGCACTGGACCAGCTTTTTGACGTTGAACTCCGTCTGGCCGTGGCGGAGTAGATACAGCTTCTTCATGCTCTCCCCTTCTGCATAACCTGCTTTGCCGGCACAGCCTTACTCGTGGGTATGCCCTACGTAGTCTTCGTCGATCGTAATCTTGGCAATCGACTTGGGATATTCCGATTCGACCCGTTGTGCCAGCGCGTGCTTTAAGTCTTCGGCACTCATCTGCAGATCCGAGGGACGCACGCAGTCAAAGATCACGTTGGTGTGCGTAGGACCCGGCACACAGCGTAGGTCATGAATCGAGAGGCGGTTATCGATCTCCTGAGCCATTGCGTTGATACGCAGGCGCATGCTCGCCACCTTTGGATCGTCGGTCACGATGGGGTCGTAGTGAAGTGTGACAATCATGCCGTCTTCGTTCCTAAACGACTGCTCGATGTTATCGAGCGTGTCGTGGCTTTCCAGCGGGCTGGCCTCGGCCGCCATCTCGGCGTGCGCACTTGCAAACTTCCTGCCCGGGCCGTAGTCGTGAACCATCAAATCGTGAACGCCCAAAACGCCGGGATAGCTCATGATCTTGTCTCGGATGTGCTTGACCAGCTTAGGATCGGGTGACTGGCCCAAAAGCGGGCTCACCGTATCTTGAATAAGTTCAAGGCCGCTCCAGCCAATATAGGCGCCAACGGCAAGGCCAACCCATGCGTCAAGATTGACATGCGTCACTTGAGAAACAATCGCGCACGCCAGCACAGCACCCGTGGCCAGGACATCGTTCTTTGAGTCCTGAGCCGTCGCATGCAGTGTATCGGACTCAATACGGTCACCGAGCTTTTGGTTGAGGGCCGCCATCCAGAGCTTTACGACCATCGAAAGCACTAGAACTGCCACCAGGGCAAGCGAGAACTCGACAGGTTCGGGGTGGATGATGCGCTCAACCGAGGACTTCACCAGCTCAACGCCGATCAGCAGCACGAGCGCCGCCACGACCAGACCCGAGAGATACTCGTAGCGGCCATGTCCGTAAGGATGCTCGGGGTCCGCCGGCTTGCTCGCCAGCTTAAAGCCCAGCACGCTCACGATATTCGAGCTGGCATCGGACAGGTTGTTCATGGCATCCGCCACAATCGAAACCGATCCCGACAGCACACCAATTGCGCCCTTCGCAGCACAAAGCGCAACATTAGCGAGAATACACACCATGCCCGTCAACGTGCCCACGCGCGCACGGTCGCCCTGCGCACGACGAACGATCCACTCGACCATCTTCATCAGCCCCCACGGTACTGCCTATATATATCTATTGCTCAAACGGATTGTAGTGTAGCCACTTTGTCCTTCAGATACAAAAAGGCCGCGACCCACACGGGCCACGGCCTTGGAGCATGGCAAAGGAATCGTCCTTGTGTCGCACAGGTTTACGCGCTTACTTCGGCCACGCTCTTCGAGGTTTCGGGTGAATCGGCTCCGTCCTCCGTCGCCTGCCCCTTCGCCGGCACCACGCCAAAGCAGTAGCTCAGCGCCGCAGACACCGCAAATGCCACGCCGCCGGCAGCGCAGCACCACAGCAGGTTCGAGATGCCGCCCGTGGCAAAGCCAATGACCATAAGGACATTCGTCATGCCGATGGTATAGGCCGTAACGTGGCCCACGGCCGCAACAAGGCCTCCGACGGCGCCGCCAATGGCCATGCACGTCAGACACCTGCCATATTTAAAGCCGCAACCGTACAGCGCCGGCTCGCTTACGCCACCAAGCACGCCCGAGATCGAATAGCCCAGCATGAGCGCCTTCTCGTCCTTATCCGCAACGCGAAGCGACGCACCAAAGGGCATGCCCCAAACGGCAAACGTTGCCATCGTCGCGGCGATCAGAATGCACGAATCCGTTCCCACACTCATAAACTGCGCATAAGCGAGCGATAGGACAACGTTGCTGACGCCGGCGATCTTTAGGAACTCCCAGCCCGCGGCAAGCCCCATGAGCGTGAGCAGCGACACGATGCCACCGGAATTGCCAAGCATAAACATAAGCTGGCCCAACAGCATGCCCAGATAGCTGCCCGCCGGCGCCGTAATACACAGCGAAACCGGAACCATGACGAGCATGGTTGCAAACGGAACGAACGAAAGCGCCACGGCCTTAGGGATAACGCGCTGAAAGAAACACTCCACTCGCCATAGCACGGGCACCGAGATGAGAACCGGAATAACAGTCGTCGTGTAATCGTTGACCGGCGCAGGAAGCAGACCATACACGGAAGTCATCGATGCCCCCGTCGTCGATGCGGCATCGAAGAGCTTAAGCAGATCGGGCGCAATCAATACGCCGCCCAGCATCATGCCCAGCTGCTCCGAGCAACCGAGCTGGCGGGCGGCCGCCCAACCAAGATAAATGGGCAAAAAGTAGTAGCCGGCGTTATAGAGCCAACTGTAGAACAGGCGATAGATATCGGAATCGGCAGACCACAGGCCCAGCATGCCTTCGCCCATAATGACGGCGACGGTGCGGAACAACGCCGCGCAGACAATAAAGGGCAGCGCTGACATCATGCTTTTGGACAGATAGTCCACCACGGCCATGGCGTTTGATGAAACCGACGTTGTAAACGAGGTGTTAGAAACTTGTGACATGGAACGCCTTTCCCAATGTGACATGCGAGCTTTCCCTTTGTCACATCGTGCGGTACTGACCGATTGCGCGGTACTTTTCGTAGCGGAGGTTTGTGAGGGTCGCGTCGTCGAGCTGCCCAAGCGTATCGAAGGCATCAAATGCCGAGGACATGACGGCACCGGCGATCTCCTCATGCGACAGGCCCCTATCGTCAACAATGCCGTCGATGATGCCGAGCGCCAACAGATCGGGGGCCGTGAGCTTAAGCGCCTCGGCGGCCTCATTCGCGCGCTCGGTATCCTTCCACAGGATCGACGCACAGGCCTCGGGGCTCACGACCGAATAGGCCGAGCTCGAGAGCATCAGGATGCGGTCGGCCACGGACAGCGCCAGCGCGCCACCAGAGCCGCCCTCGCCTGTCACCACCGAGACAATCGGCGTCTTGAGGCCGCTCATCTCCATGAGATTCTGGGCAATCGCCTCGCCCTGGCCGCGCTCCTCGGCACCGATGCCGCAAAACGCGCCCGAAGTATCGACCAGGCACAGAACCGGTCGACCAAACTTTTCGGCCTGGCGCATAAGGCGACGCGCTTTGCGGTAGCCCTCGGGATGTGCCATACCAAAGTTGCGACGCATGCGCTCTTTGGTCGTGGTACCGCGCTCGACGGCGATAACCGTCACGGGTCGCCCGTCTTTCCAGCCAATGCCAGCCACCACGGCGGCGTCGTCGCCAAAGTAACGGTCGCCATGCAGCTCCACAAATCCATCCAGGCCCAGCGAGATCATCTCGCCCGCCGTGGCGCGATCTGCCGAGCGGGTCTGTTTGACAATCTCGAGCGCGGATTTTTGGTGCGGTCGAGCGCTTGAACAAGTGTCCCAGCTTTTTGCCGCGACGACCCGTATGCACGATCTCATGCGGTGCCCCCAGGCCGGGCGCGTGCCCTTCGTGCAGTGCCAGCAGCTCGCCTACCGTGAGCGCAATCTCGCCACGCGGAACAACGGCATCGCAAAAGCCGTGCTCCAGCAAAAACTCGGAGCGCTGGAATCCCTTGGGCAGGCGCTTGTGCATGTTCTGCTCGATCACGCGCGGGCCGGCAAATGCCGTCAGGGCATCGGGCTCGGCCAGGATAATATCGCCCTCCATGGCAAAGCTCGCGGTTACGCCTCCGGTCGTGGGATCAGTGAGCACCGTGATATACAGGCCGCCCACCTCGCTATGGCGCCTAACCGCCGCAGAAATCTTGGCCATCTGCATAAGCGATGTCACGCCCTCTTGCATGCGCGCACCGCCCGAAACGGTAAAGCCGACAACTGGCAATCCAAGCTCGGTCGCTCGCTCAAATGTGCGACAGATCTTCTCGCCCACCACGGAACCCATCGAGCCCATCATAAAGTTGGCGTCCATAAAGAAGAGCGCGGTATCGCAACCGCAGATTTTGCCCCTGCCGCACACAACGGCATCGTGCTCGCCCGAACGCTCGCTCACGCTCTTGAGCTTGTCGGCATAGCCGGGAAACGAGAGGAAGTCCTCCGACGCCAGATTGGCATCCCATTCCTCAAACGTGCCCTCGTCGACTGTCATGCCCAGGCGCGCACGACCGCTCACGCGAAAATGCTTGCCGCAACGGGGGCAGACCTCGAGGTTGTCGTGCAGGCGTGTCTCATCGATCACGCGGCGGCACTCCGGGCACTTGATAAACACGTGGCGCGCGGGAAACTCGGCGCACGACTCGGTTATCGGCCCCTCGAGGACGTTGACCGTCTTCGCTTTTCTATTCATCAGCATAGAGATGCCCCATCAGATCGGTGTGATACATGCCCGACAAGAACTCGTCGTTTGCCAGCACGTCGAGCTGAAGCTCGCTGTTTTCGCTCACGCCCTCAATCACGAGCTCGCCCAGGGCCGAGCGCATCTTACGAATAGCGCCGTCACGCGTGGGCGCACACACGATGAGCTTGCCGAGCATAGAGTCGTAGTACGGCGGAACTTTCGCACCGGTAAACATGGCGGAATCCCAGCGTACGCGCGGACCGCCCGGCACACGCAACGCGGTGACCGTTCCGCAGGACGGCAGAAAGTCCGGCGTTTCGGCATTGATGCGGCACTCCATGGCGTGGTTGCGGACCGGCATGTCCTCCTGCTCAAAGGGCAGAGGCTGGCCGGCTGCCACGCGCAGCTGCCACTTGACCAAGTCGGTATCGGTCACAAACTCTGTAACCGGATGCTCCACCTGCAAGCGCGTGTTCATTTCCATAAAGTAGAAATTGCCGTCGTCCGAATACAGAAACTCGATGGTACCGGCTCCTTCGTAGCCGACGGCACGAGCCAGGTCACGCGCTGCCTTGTGCATGCGAGCACGAATGTCGTTGTGTCCGTCGAGGCACGGCGCGGGACTCTCTTCGATCAGCTTTTGGTTGCGCCGCTGCACCGAGCACTCGCGCTCGCCGAGCGAAAACACATGGCCCTGCTTATCGGCCATAATCTGTACCTCAACGTGATGCGCCGGCGCGACGAACTTCTCCATGTAGCACTCGCCGTCGCCAAAAACGGCCTCGCCCTCGGCTCGTGCTTCAATAAAGGCCTTTGCCGCATCTTCCACGCGCTCGACCCTACGAATACCGCGACCGCCGCCGCCCGCACGCGCCTTAATAAGCACGGGGCAGCCAATGCGCTCAGCCTCGGCCGTTGCCTCCTCGGGACTTTTGAGCAAATCGCAGCCCGGCACGATGGGCACGCCCGCCGCGGCAGCCGTTCGACGTGCGGCGTCCTTGTCGCCCATGCTGTCGATCACCTTGGCCGAAGGACCAACAAACGCCAGGCCATACTTGTCGCAGTCGCGCACGAAGCTCGCCTTCTCGGAGAAAAAGCCATAGCCGGGATGAATTGCCTTAGCTCCCGACTTCACGGCACAGGTGAGCACAGCATCGTCGTTGAGGTAGCTCTCGGCAAGACGCGGGCCGCCGATGCAATACGCCTCGTCGGCAAGCTGCACGTGCAGCGCGTCCGCATCGGCCGTGGAGTAGACGGCGACGGTCTTGATGCCCATATCGCGGCACGCGCGGATAACACGGACCGCGACTTCGCCGCTGTTGGCGATGAGCACTTTGTCGAACATGAAGCCTTCCTTAACTTTCGTGCATGAGTGCAAAAGACATATCGGCGCGGCAGCAAACCTCACCGTTGACGCTCGCAGTACCCGTCGCAAAGCGGAACGGCCCGCGCGCACGCGTGATGGAGCACACCAGATCAACCGTGTCGCCCGGGCGCACCGGACGCTTAAAGCGCACCTTGTCCAGACTCGTGTAGAACGGCGTCGCGCCGCGCGCCTCCTCATCGCCCATCAGCAGCACGCAACAGTTTTGGGCGAGCATCTCGCACTGAATCACGCCGGGGACCACCGGGTTTCCCGGAAAATGCCCCTGCAAAAAGTACTCGTCGCCCGTGATCGTGATCTTGCCGTGGGCCTCGTCGCCCACCAGCTCGGCCTCGTCGAGCAAAAGCATCGGTTCGCGATGCGGCAACAGTTCCTTAAGCTCTTCTTTGTTCATGGATATCACCTATCCGATCCTCATGAGGCAGCTGCCAAACTCCACGAGGTCACCGTCGGCCACGCAGATCTCGAGCACCTCGCCGTCTGCCTCTGCCGTTACCTCGTTGAGAACCTTCATGGCCTCGATGATGCAGAGCGTCTCGCCGGCCTTGACCTTAGAGCCCACGTGCACAAACGGCTCGTCGCCCGGCGCCGGGGCAGCATAGAAAACGCCGACCATGGGAGCGGTCACCTCGGTGCCCTTGGGCTCTGGTGCGGCGGCAGGTGTCTGCGCGGCGGGCTCCGGTGCGGCAGGCGCGACTGTGGGAGCTGCAACTGGAGCGGCCATAGCGCTCGGCATGGGCATGGGCACGGCAACCGGCTGCGCGGCACTCGCGCGCTCGAGTTCGACCGCGGTGCCATCGGGCTCCTCAACACGTACGCGCGTAAGGCCGCGGTCCTCCATCACATCGGCTATCTCGGCAAGTCTTTTGGAATCCATGCTCTAGCTCCTCGTATATCTACGCAGCGCGATGGCGGCGTTGTGCCCGCCAAAGCCCAGGTTGGTCGAAAGCGCCCAGGTAAGGTCGGCGCGAACCGCGCGATTGGGCGTGTAATCAAGATCGCAGGCGGAATCGGGCGTGTGGTAGTTAATGGTCGGCGGCACCACGCCCTGCTCGAGTGCCATGGCGCAGGCCATGACCTCAATGGCCCCCGTGGCACCGATCATGTGCCCCGTCATCGACTTGGTCGACGAGACATGTGCGGCGCGCGCCGCGTCCTCGCCGAGCGCTCGCTTAATGCCCGCCGTCTCGGACGAATCATTAAGCTTGGTCGAGGTGCCGTGGGCATTGATGTAGAGGCCCTCGGAAGGCTTGACGTCGCCCTCGGCCACCGCCAGCGATATCGCGCGGGCAATGCCGGCAGCCTCGGGATCGGGACTCGTGATGTGATAAGCATCATCGGTGTTACCGTAGCCCACGACCTCGGCATAAATGTGCGCACCGCGCGCCTGCGCATGTTCCATGCTCTCGAGTACCAGCACGCAAGCGCCCTCGCCCATCACAAAGCCGTCGCGGTCTGCATCGAACGGGCGGCAAGCCGTCGCAGGATCGGGGTTGGTGGTCAATGCGCGGCAGGACGTAAAGCCTGCAACGGCATCGGGGATAATGGCCGCCTCGGCGCCGCCCGCGAGGATCGCGTCGGCATAGCCGTGCTTGATGGCGCGGAACGCCTCGCCCACCGCATGGGCCGAGGTCGCGCAAGCAGTCACGACTGGCAGGGTCGGTCCCTTTGCCTTGTGGCGGATCGCGATATTGCCCGAAGCCATGTTGGGAATCATCATCGCAATCATATAGGGCGATGCGCGGCGAGGTCCACGATCGGCGATCATGTGGACGTTGTCGACGAGCGTCGTCATGCCGCCCACGCCCGAGCCCACGTAGACGCCCAGACGCTCACGATCGATGGCGCCTTCGACATCAAAGCCCGCATCGTGCATTGCCTCGTCCGAAGCCGCCATCGCAAACTGAACGCAGGGGTCGAGATGCTTGGCGTCACGCTTGCCAAAGTACTCGTTGCCGTCAAAGCCCTTGACTTCGGCCGCCACCTTGACGGTAAACGCATCGGTATCGAAGTGCGTGATCGGGCCGATGCCACAGGTCCCGGCGCACATGGCCGCCCAGGTGGCAAGCGCGGTGTTGCCGAGCGGCGATACGGCACCGATGCCGGTGATTGCAACTCTCTGTTCCATCATGATCTCCTCATCCAAGCCGTTCTTCGGCCCTGGTTTCTACATCGCCATTCCGCCGTCGACGCGCACGACCTCGCCCGTAATGTAAGCAGCCGCATCGCTCGCTAAAAAGCGCACCACGCCGGCCACTTCCTCGGGACGCGCCATGCGCTTAAGGGGAATCTGTTCCTCGGTTGCCGTACGCACCTTCTCCGAGAGCTTTGCCGTCATATCTGTCTCGACAAACCCGGGGGCGACCGCGTTCGCTCGTACGCCACGAGGCGCAAGCTCGCGCGCCACCGCCTTGGTAAGCCCTATCACGCCCGCCTTGGAAGCAGCGTAGTTGGCTTGCCCGGCATTGCCCATCAGGCCCACGACCGAGCTCATGTTGACGACGCAACCGCCGCGCTGGCGCATAAAGGTCTTGGTGAGCGCGCGCGTCATATTGAATGTTCCCTTGAGATTGACATCGAGCACGCGATCGAATGCGTCATCGCCCATGCGCATGAGCAGGCCATCGCGGGTGAAGCCGGCGTTGTTGACGAGCGCCCAAATGGAACCAAAGTCGTTGAGGACCGCTTCCACGCACGCGTTGACGGCAGCGGGATCGGCCACGTCGCATTGATATGCGCGTGCCGTGGCGCCAACCGCCTCACAGGCTTCGCACGTCTTGCGCGCCGCATCGACGCTGCCGGCATAGACGACGGCGATATCAAAGCCGTCCTCCGCCAGACCGACAGCGCAGGCGCGGCCGATACCCCGCGAGCCGCCCGTGACCAGTGCCACGCGACGTGAGTCGTTGCGCTCGAGCGCGCCGTTGTTCAAGTTGCCCATGTCATTCCTTTCGGGTTACAGCCCTGTGGACTATGCGAGCTCGTCGGCAATAGCTGCGACCTGCTCGGCCGTTTCGCACGAATACACGCGAACGTCGCTCAGCGTACGCTTGGCCAGGCCCGACAGCGTTTTTGCCAGGGCCGACCTCAATAAACGTGTCGATGCCCTGATTCTGCAGAGCATGCAGCGTGTCGACCCAACGAACGGCATGACTCACCTGATTGGCCAAGACATCCGATGCCGCTCGCGGGTCCGCCGGATAGGGCGCCGCCGTCATGTTTGCCATGACCGGAATCAGCAGCGGTGACGGCGCGTGGCCGGCTTGGATATACGTCGCCAGCCCCTCAGTCGCCTCGGCCATATAGGGGCTATGAAATGCGCCCGACACCGCGACTTTCATAGCGCGGCCGCCAGCCTCTTTTACTAGGACGTCGAGCTCCTGCAGCGCCTCGGGCGGTCCGGCAACAACCGTCTGCTGCGGACTGTTGTAGTTGACCGGCCAGCAGTCCTCGCCGGCCTGTTTTGCCAGGTTCTCGACTTGCGCCGCATCGAGCTTGATGACGGCGCGCATGCCGCCCGGATGGCGCTCGGCAGCCGCGGCCATCAGCGCCGCGCGCTCGCACACGAGCTCAAAGCCCGCTCGCGTATCGAACGCCCCCGCAAAGGTGAGCGCGGCGACCTCGCCAAGCGAAAAACCCGCACAGGCGGCAGGTACCACGCCGCGCTCACGCAGGGCGGCAGCCGCTGCCAGATCGTGAACGAACACGCACGGCTGCGTGTTCTCGGTCTGCGAGAGCTCCTCCTTGGAGGCGCTTCGGCACTGCTCACTGGTCCCCGGGCGCACCTCGTCGGCAATGGCGAACACCTCGGCGGCCGCCGGCGATGCCTCGATCAGGTCGACGCCCATCGCGGGGTGCTGGGCGCCCTGGCCGGCAAACAGAAACGCTACGCCACCCATGCGCACGCACCCTTCAGGACGTGCTCGGCGCCATCGACCAGGTCGTCAACGATTTCACGTGCGCTTTGGCGCTCGTTGACCATGCCGGCAATCTGTCCACACGAAAAACGAGCCCTCTTCGTAATTGCCGTCCTTGGCGGCCTTGCGAAGGGCGCCCGTGCCCATGGCCCCGAGCTCCTCGACGCTTACGCCCGCCGCCTCGCTCTTGGCGTAGGCGTTGGTGAAGGGGCTCTTGAGGGCACGCACCGGGTGTCCCGTCGAGCGGCCGGTCGCACGCGTCGAGGTGTCGTTGGCCTTCAGGACCATCTCCTTGTACTGCTCCGATACGGTGCACTCATCTGCGATCAGAAAGCGCGTACCCACCTGCACGCCGGCGGCGCCCAGCATAAAGGCGGCCGCCACGCCGCGGCCATCAGCGATACCGCCAGCCGCAACCACGGGAATATCGACCGCATCGACAACCTGCGGCACCAGTGCCATCGTCGAGGTCTCGCCAATATGGCCGCCTGATTCGGTACCCTCGGCAACCACGGCAGTGGCTCCACGACGCGCCACGAGGCGCGCCAGCGCCACCGAGGCAACGACCGGGATGACCTTGATGCCCGCCTCGTTCCACGCCTTCATGTACTTGGTGGGATTGCCGGCACCCGTCACGACGACCGGCACCCGCTCGTCAATCACGACCCGCGCGACCTCGTCGGCAAACGGGCTCATGAGCATGACGTTGACGCCAAAGGGCTTATCCGTCCTGGCGCGCAGCTCATGAATCTGGTCGCGCAGCCAGTTGGCGTCGGCGTTCATGGCCGCGATAATCCCTAAGCCGCCCGCCTCGGACACTGCGGACGCCAGCGAGGCGTCGGCGATCCAGGCCATACCGCCCTGGAACACGGGCTTTTCGATGCCGAGCAGATCGCAGAGAGGAGTCTTGAGCATCTCTACTTCTCCAATGCCGCCTCGACCGTATCGGCGAACTCGCCGACCGTCTTGGGGTTCTCCTCGGTATCGAGCTGGATGCCAAACTCGTCCTCAACGGCGACGAGGATCTCGACGGTGCCCAGACTGTCGAGACCAATCTCCTCGAGCGTGGACTCGGGCTTCATCTCGACGTCGTCAAGACCGGCGGTCTCGCGGATAACATCGCAAACGCGCTCGGAGGTCTTCTGATCTGCCATGGTAGTTCTCCTTTGTTTGTGCCCTAGGGGCGTTTTATTTCCTATGTGCGACTACTTCCAACGAAGTAGATAGCCACCTATATCCAGACCGGCGCCAAATCCAACGAGGGCGATGGTGTCGCCCGCATTCAGTGCGTTGGTGCGCGCCAGCCGATCAAGCGCAAAGGGAATACAGGCGCTCGAAATATTGCCGGTCTCGCGCAGCGTTCGAACCACGCGCTCGCCTGGCACGCCGAGGCGCTTGACTGCCTGGCTCAGGATTCGTTCGTTAGCCTGATGGAATACAAAATGGTCGATGTCTTCGACCGAAATGCCCGCATCGCTCGCAAGCTTATGAACCGTGTCACAGATGGCGTTGACGCCGAACTTGAACACACGGCGGCCATTCATGGACAGCACGCTCTCGCTATCTACGGAGGCCTTAAACGGCGAGGTGCCGACCAGTCCGGGAACGCGCAACGTCTCGACGTCGGACGCCGTCGAAAGCTCAACGGCAAGGGGGCTGTCTCCCCCGGCCTCAATCACCGCGGCGCCTGCCCCATCGCCAAAGAGCACGCAGGTGGCGCGGTCGGTCCAGTCGAGCGCGCGCGTCATCTGCTCGGCGGCAACGACAAGCACATGCTTGGCTCGTCCTCGGGCGATATAGCCCTCGGCAACATCGAGCGCAAATACGAAGCCGGCGCAGGCCGCCGAGACATCGAAGGCAGGGCACGTCGCGCCTAGTCGCTCAGCAACGGCACACGCCTCAGCGGGAACAAGATGGTCACCCGTCGTCGTCGAGCAGACGATCAAATCCAACTGGCTCGCGTCGATTCCGGACACCTGGAGTGCCCGCTCGCTCGCCGCTACGGCAAGGTCATCAAGTGACTCGGTGGTGCAGACGTGGCGGCTCTTGATACCTGTGCGGGTAAAAATCCACTCATCCGAGGTATCGAGGAACTCGGACAGCTCGTCATTGGAAACACTGCGCTTAGGAAGCGCCGAGCCCGTTCCAAGAATCGTGAAACCCATCACTAACCTCCTTTGAGTTGTTGACGTGTTTACATCGACCATGAGAGGATAGCGCATTTCAGTCGTTGTTGACGTGTTAGCATTAAATTGCCCAAATGCGACACAGGCTTCACATTGTGTCTATCTCTCGACACCATTGCGTTATTCACTTATTCATTAAGGAGGTAGCAGCCGTTATGGATGCCAAATTAACGATAGTCGACGTAACCGGATCGACCAACGATGACCTGCTCGAAGCAGGAAAACAGGGAGCGCCGCACGGCACAGGACTTGCCGCCCGGACTCAGACAGCAGGACGCGGCCGACGCGGCCACAAGTGGGATTCAACCGCCGGCAATCTGTTACTCTCGATTGTCCTACGTCCTCGTGTTGATCCCGCCAAGTACTCTGGCCTTGCCGCCGTCAGCGGCCTAGCGGTGCTCGAGGCGCTCGAAAAGCAGGGTCTTGCAAACGAGATTGGCCTCAAATGGCCCAACGACCTGGTCGCGCGAGGACGCAAGCTCGGCGGCATTCTGGTCGAAGCCGCACGCGATAACGAAGGCAACCCCTTTGCGGTCTGTGGCATCGGCGTCAACGTGAACTATGTGCCCACGGAGGTGCCCGATGGCGGCCTGCCGGCAATCGGTCTCTCGGACCTTAACGAGAACGTTCCTGCTGTCGACATGCTCCTCGATGAGGTCTATCACGCAGTTATAGACGCTGTAGATGCCTGGGCAGAACGCCTCAACGCCATGGAAGAAAACACCGGATCGCTCGCGCCCGTCCACGGCGAATATGTCGCTCACCTCAATTGGATTGGAAAGCACGTTATCGCCCGCTCCCCTGCCGGTGACGAGCAGGCGCGAGGCATCTTTAAAACCGTCGATACCTTTGGACGCGCGTGCATCGAAACAGAAGACGGCTTGCGATCCTTCCATTTTGAGGAGGCGTCGCTGCGCCCCTTGGGCGAATAGGGCGCCGCAGCCACCTACTCAGCAGCATTACCAGGCGGTCAAAACCCATCATGCAAAACAAAAGAGCCCCGCTACCGTAATGGCAGCGGGGCTCTGTAAGCTATGAGCGATATCGCTTAGAGCTTGATGTCGATGTCGACGCCAGCGGGGAGGTCGAGACGCATGAGCGAATCAACGGTGCCCGAGGTGGGGTCGAGGATGTCGATGAGGCGCTTGTGGGTGCGCATCTCGAACTGCTCACGGGAGTCCTTGTTCACGTGCGGCGAGCGGATAACCGTGTACAGGTTGCGCTCGGTGGGCAGGGGGACAGGACCGGAAACGCGAGCACCGGTCTTCTGAGCGGTCTCGACGATGAGCTTCGCGGACTGATCGACGACCTCGTGATCATAGCCCTTGAGGCGAATGCGGATCTTCTGGGTAGCCAACTTAAACCTCCAAAGAGTGCGAGAGATGTTCTCGCGGATTACGTAACAGGGAGCTCGAACTTAGGCGTTCTTGCTCATGACCTCGTCCACGATGGACTTGGGCGCGGGCTCATAAGAGTCGAACTGCATCGTGTAGGATGCACGGCCCTGGGTCTGGGAGCGAAGGTCGGTAGCGTAACCGAACATCTCGCCCAGCGGCACCTTGGCACGGATGAGCTTGCTGTTCTTGCGATCCTCCATGCCCTCGATCTTGCCGCGGCGACCGGAGAGGTTGCCCATAACGTCGCCCATGTACTGCTCGGGGGTCTCGACCTCGACAGCCATGATCGGCTCGAGCAGCTGCGGATCGGACTTCTTGAGAGCGTCCTTGATAGCCATGGAACCGGCGATCTTGAAGGCGGCCTCGGAGGAGTCGACCTCGTGGTAAGAACCGTCGAACAGGGTGACCTTAACGTCGAGGACCGGGAAGCCGGCGATAACACCGGTGTTCAGGGCCTCCTGGATGCCCTTGTCGATGGACGGGATGTACTCCTTGGGCACGACGCCGCCGACGATAGCGTTGACGAACTCGTAGCCGAAGCCCTCCTCCATCTTCTCGAGCTTGATGACGGCGTGGCCGTACTGACCGCGACCGCCGGACTGACGGACGAACTTGCCCTCAGCCTTCTCGACGTCGTGACCGGCGGTCTCGCGGTAGGCAACCTGGGGCTTACCGACGTTAGCGTCAACCTTGAACTCGCGGAGCAGACGGTCGACGATGATCTCGAGGTGCAGCTCGCCCATGCCGGCGATGATGGTCTGGCCGGTCTCGTGGTTGGTGGACACCTGGAAGGTCGGGTCCTCCTCGGCGAGCTTGGTCAGAGCCAGGGACATCTTGTCCTGCTCGGCCTTGGTCTTGGGCTCGATGGCAACGTCGATAACGGGCTTAGCGAACTCGATCTTCTCGAGGACGATCTCCTTGCCCTCGGCGCACAGGGTGTCACCGGTGGTGGAGTTCTTGAAGCCGACGCAAGCGACGATGTCGCCGGCGGCAGCGTCGTCACGGTCGATACGCTCGGCGGCGTTCATCTCGAGGATGCGGCCGAGACGCTCGCGCTGACCGCTTGGAAGCGTTGGACCACGTAGGAGCCGGACTCGGCGCGGCCGGAGTAAACGCGGACGTAGGTGAGCTTACCGACGAACGGGTCGGTCATGATCTTGAAGACCAGGCCGGAGAAAGGCTCGTCGAAGGAAGGATGACGCTGGATCTCCTCGCCGGTGTCCGGATCGGTACCGGTGACGGCCTCAACGTCGAGCGGGCTGGGCAGGTAGTCGACGACAGCGTCGAGCAGCTCCTGAACGCCCTTGTTCTTGTAGGCGGAGCCCACGAAGACGAGGTTGAGCTCGTTGGCCAGAACGCCCTTGCGCAGAGCAGCCTTGAGCTCCTCGACGGTGAAGTCCTCCTCCATGAGGATCTTCTCCATGAGCTCGTCGTCAAAGCTGGCAGCAGCGTCGAGGAGCTCCTCGCGCTTGGTGGCAGCGATGTCGGCAAACTCAGCCGGGATCTCGTCCATCGGCTCGGGGTAGGTCATGCCCTTCTCGTCGGCCTTGAAGTCCCATGCAGTCATGGTAACGAGGTCGATGACGCCCCAGAAGTTGTCCTCGGCGCCCATCGGGACCTGAGCGGCCACGGCGTTGGCGTCGAGACGATCCTTCATGGTCTCGATAGCGTTGAAGAAGTCAGCGCCCACGCGGTCATACTTGTTGATGAAGGCGATGCGGGGGACGTTGAAGGTAGAAGCCTGACGCCAAACGGTCTCAGACTGGGGCTGAACGCCGGCAACGGCGTCGAAGACGGCGACAGCGCCATCGAGGACGCGCAGGCAGCGCTCGACCTCGGCGGTGAAGTCAACGTGGCCCGGGGTGTCGATGATCTGGATGCGGTAGTCCTTACCGTCCTTGTTCCAGAAGCACGTGGTAGCAGCGGAGGTAATGGTTACGCCGCGCTCCTGCTCCTGAACCATCCAGTCCATGGTGGCAGCGCCCTCATGGACCTCACCGATCTTGTGGGTCTTACCGGTGTAGTAAAGAATACGCTCGGTCGTGGTGGTCTTACCGGCATCGATGTGGGCCATGATGCCGATGTTACGGGTATCGGAAAGCTTGTACTTAGGCTTAGCCATGTTAGTTCCTTACCTTAACTTACCAACGATAGTGAGAGAACGCGCGGTTGGCCTCGGCCATCTTGAAGACGTCCTCACGCTTCTTGACGGAAGCGCCAAGACCGTTGGAGGCGTCGAGGATCTCGTTAGCGAGACGCTCGGCCATGGTCTTCTCCTTGCGAGCGCGGGAGAAGTTGACGATCCAGCGGATGCCCAGAGCGGTGGAACGACGGGAGTTGACCTCCATCGGGACCTGATAGGTAGCGCCACCGACACGCTTGGGCTTAACCTCGAGCGTGGGCTTGACGTTGTCCATAGCCTTCTTGAAGGTAGCGAGAGCGTCGCCACCCTCGGACTTCTCGGCAACGATCTCGAAAGCGGTGTAAACGATGCGCTCAGCGGTGGCCTTCTTGCCGTCAAGAAGGACCTTGTTGATGAGCTGAGTCACCAGGCGGTTGTTGTAAACGGCGTCAGGCTGAACCTCACGACGATTAGCTGCTGCACGACGCGGCATGTGAAATCTCCTTAAGTGTCTACCGTGCGGCGCTTAGGCGGCGCACGGCGAAAGTATCAAAACGTTATCTGGCTTATTTAGCCTTGGGGCGCTTAGCACCGTACTTGGAACGGGCCTGCATACGGTTCTGGACCGGAGCAGCGTCGTAGGCGCCACGGATGACGTGATAACGGACACCAGGGAGGTCACGGACACGACCGCCGCGGACGAGCACGATGGAGTGCTCCTGCAGGTTGTGGCCCTCACCCGGGATGTAAGCAGTAACTTCGATGCCGTTGACGAGGCGAACACGGGCAACCTTACGAAGAGCCGAGTTCGGCTTCTTGGGGCTCGTGGTGAAGACGCGGGTGCACACGCCGCGCTTCTGGGAGTTGTGCTGCAGAGCAGCGTTCTTGGACTTCTTGGGCACGGAACGACGGCCCTGGCGAACCAGCTGGTTAATAGTAGGCAAAGCGTACTCCTTCTCGAATGATTCCAGCTTTCTGTAAAGTGCAACGGCTTGAATCGAGGGGTCAGCATCCCCCTACGAAACACGCAGTTCGATAGGATACGTGCCGTTAGCTGTGCCGTCAACAGACCACGCCGCCGGGCGTATCCCAAAATAGCCATATTTCCGCAAAGCCTCCATAAAAGGAATCCCCGCCTGTGCGCAAGTGCCCATTCCAGCCGTCCATGTAACGCAAAAATGGCCGCTTCCTCTAGCAGGAAGCGGCCTAGACCTTACGAATAGACGATGGTAAAGGGTACTTCTGTTTCGGTCTCTCCTGTTGATGTGCATCTCGTGCCCTCGAGGGTCACCGAGACCACTTGATCGACATTGATCAGTTTTGTCGGAACCCAGATGTTCTCTCCGCTATTGCGCGCCATCGAAACATAGAAATTGTACGCCCCTGCGTCGTCATCTTCGATAATCTGCTCCGATCCATCCTTGTAGCTGACGGTCAGTTTATGATCAACTGCTTCATAGCCCAGATCATCGATGTGCGTCTGGATGGAAAACGGGCTGATCTCGAGAGGCGAGTCGTCGGAGCGGAGCTCCTTTGTATCGACGTGCGCTCCGACGTTAAACTCTGGCGTCGATACCTCGATCACCTTCGCATCCTCACCTTTGCCCTCCGTCCAACTGATATTCCAGGTGACCGCATGTCGTAAATCTCGATCGCGATTCCAAGATGCAAAGTACATCGTGCCGTTAATGACCGTGTCGCTTGATGTGTCTTTATCAATGGTGCAGCGTGTATCAGCCCATTCCTCGCCGAAGTTCATGCTGGGTGTACTGACGCCCCCTTCTTCTTCACCATAGAGAACAAGTTCGCCAAGCTCTGCCGCCGGCTTGTAGTAGCTAACGCCATTCGGATTGGACAATGTAAACGTCACAGCACCGCAACCGTTCTCGTCGATTGCCATCTCATGAATGTCGAGCGTATAGCCGTTGCCCTCGACGGACAGATTGACCTTCTGGACTGCACCCTCCAGGCTTTGGGGCGCGATACCATCACCAAACTCTCTGGTGTAGGTATATTTCGTCCCCGACGAGCCGCCATTTGTCCAGGTAACGGACTCTCCGTTGCCATGGTTTCCCCAGGCAGAGGCAAAATAACTGGAATTGACAACAGCGTAGGCGACCCCTCCGGTCGCCAGCACTCCGGCAAGACATCCGATTACGGCAACATACAGAGGCTTCGCGTGACCCTTTCGGCGAAGCGGCTCGCCAGCAGCGGCATAAAGAACACGGTCAGCAAGATCGCTATCGGCTTGGACGGACTCGAAGGCCTGCTTGATCTGGTTGGATTTCACGGTCGCCCTCCTCTAGGATGAACTTGAGCTTCGATCTGCCGCGAGCTAAACGCGTTCGAACGGTCGCGGCTGGCACATGCAGTAACTCGGCAATTTCTGAAGTCGAGAAGCCCAGATAGTAATAGAGCACGATGGAGATACGGAATCGTTCCGGAAGCCGCATGACGTCTAATAGGACGGCCTTGGTCTCGTCCTGCGCCGTCAAGAGCGAATCGGTCAGACTTTCAATATCCTCCACGCGCCTCCACGGCTTTCGAAAGAGAGATTTGCATTCATTGATCGTGACCCGGATGAGCCATCGACGAAGATGCTCCCAGCTTTCAAAATGCGTATCGCTTTTGAGTAACTTTAGAAAGACGTCTTGAGCGACATCGTCGGCGTCAGCGCGATCACGCAGATACGTCAAGGCGATTCGGAACACGACATCTCGGTGATCCTCGACCGCCTGTCTAAAAGCTTGTTCTTCCATAATCACCTCCCGGTGACACTGATGGTTCTTGATGGGGCCCTCACCATAGATACGCTTTGACCAAACGGAATGTTTCAAATTCAAGCAGGAAAAACTACCAAAATAAACCTGTCCTTTTTTTGCAAGTGATCAACGGAACGCAACAAGTTGAGCATACGCAAGCGAGCGGCCCCCAGAGCGTACAAGGTGGCATAAAAAAGGCAGGGCATTGACCTTTGGTCATGCCCTGCCTTTTGAATGACAGATTGTAGCTCTGGGGGCCGCGCAGCGACGGAGGTCGCCGCCGTTCGTTAGAACGGCGGAACTAATTACTCCTCGTCGTTGTCCTTGGCCTCTTCGGCGTCGTCGGTGTCCACGAGCTGGTTGAGCAGCTCGTCGAGGGAAGCCATGTCCTCGTTGATCGCGCCGTTGGCGGGAGCCTTCTTGTCGTCGATCGGGGCGCCCAGGAGCTCCTCGTCGGCGTCGGCGTGATGCGTCGGAGCGGAGGTACCCAGCAGGATATCGTCCGGACCGTCGGGGCTAAAGACCATCTGCAGCAGCTGCGAGAGGTCTTCCTCGTCGGCAACGTCGTCGTTGTTCTCGAGGATGTAGAGCAGATCGTGGGCCTCCAGGCCGTCACGGAGCTCCTCGATCGCCTTGGCGCCGATGCCATCGATGCGCAGCAGATCCTCCTCGGACTTGCCAACCAGGTCGCCGACCGTCTCGATGCCAACCTCGCTGAACTTGTTGGTCCAGCGCTGCGACACGCCCAGATCGTCGAACAGGTACAGACGAGCCTTCTCGGCGGAGATGGTGTGGCCGTTGCGGGTGAACGAACCGTCAGCACCACCGAACTCGTCGTAGCCGGCCCAGTCGAGCTGCTGCGGGAGCTGCTCGTCCAGGTCCTTGAGCTCCACAGGAGCCCACTCGGGCAGCGACTTGGCGTTGGGCGAAGCCGGGCCGTCGATGTCCACGTAGCCGTCGGCCGTGCGATACGTCAGCTTGGCGTTGGCGTACGGCTTGAGGCCGGTACCAGCCGGGATCTTCTTACCGACGATGACGTTGGACTTAAGGTCGAGCAGGTGGTCGACCTTGCCCTCGATGGCAGCCTCGGTAAGGACGCCAGCGGTACGAATGAACGAAGCGCTCGACAGCCAGGAGTCGATGTTGGACGCGACCTTGAGCGTACCCAGGATGACGGGCTCGGCCACAGGAGCCTGACCGCCCAGACGGGCAACGCGCTCGACCTCGTCGGCAAACTCGTAGCGGTCGACGTACTGACCAAGCAGGTACTTGGAGTCGCCGGGGTTGGTGATCTGAACGCGACGCAGCATCTGGCGTGCGAGCACCTCGATGTGCTTGTCGTTCAGGTCGACGCCCTGGCTGGTGTAGACGTCCTTGACGCTCTCGACGAAGGTGTGCATCGTCGACTCGATGTCGGTCAGCTTGCGCAGGTTGCGGAAGTTGACGAAGCCCTTGGTGATCTGGTCGCCAGCGCGAACCTCGCAGCCGTCCTCGATCTCGGGCATGAAGCGCACCGAAGCGGGGACGCGACGCTCGTCGAGGACACGGGTGTGATCCTCGGAGTCGGTGAGCGTCAGCACGTACTCGGACTTCTCGGGCTTAATCGAGAGGTGACCGGAGTACGGAGCCAGCTCGGCCTCGCGACCCAGGATCTTCTCGTTGACGTTGCCGACGATATCGAACATACGGCTGACCGTAGGCAGACCCTGCGTAATATCGTCGACGCCAGCGACGCCGCCGGAGTGAATGGTACGCATCGTAAGCTGCGTACCGGGCTCGCCGATGGACTGGGCGGCAATAATGCCGACCGCGGTACCGATGGCGACCGGACGACGGGTGGAAAGATCCCAGCCGTAGCACTTCTGGCACACGCCGTACTTGGAGCGGCAGGTGAGCAGCGCGCGAAGCTTGACCTTCTTAAGGCCGGCATCGACCATCTTCTGGATGTCAGCGACCTTCTCGATGTAGCCGTCCTGCTCAAAGAGCACGGTACCATCGGGAGCCACGACGTCCTCAATGAAGCAACGGCCGACGAGGTCGGTGTTGAGGTCGGTGGTGCCGGGGATGATGAGGTTGTAGGTGACGCCCTCGTGCGTACCGCAGTCCTCCTCGCGGACGATGACGTCTTGGGCCACGTCGACCAGACGACGGGTCAGGTAACCAGAGTCCGAGGTGTGGGATGCGGTATCGACCAGGCCCTTACGGGCGCCGTAGGTCGAAATGAAGTACTCGAGCGGCAGCAGGCCCTCGCGGAAGTTCGCCTTAATGGGAAGGTCGATCGTCTCGCCGGACATGTCTGCCATCAGGCCACGCATGCCGCCGAGCTGACGCAGCTGGGTCTTAGAACCACGGGCGCCGGAGTCGGCCATCATGTAGAGCGGGTTCTCCTCGTCGAACAAGTCGAGCATGAGCGCTGCGACCTTGTCGGTACAAGCGGTCCACTCGTTAACGACTTCGATGTGGCGCTCCGTCTCGTTGATGAAGCCCTCCTCGAAGTACTCGTTGATCTGGTCGACGTTAGCCTGGGCGCGGTCGAGCAGCTCCTGCTTCTCGGCAGGGATGAGAGCGTCCCACACCGAGATGGTGAGGCCGGCGCGGGTAGCGTAGTGGAAGCCGGAGTACTTGATGGCGTCGAGGATCGGACCGACCTTGGCCTCGGGGTAACGATCGCAGCAGTCGGCAACCAGCTTGGCCACGTCGCCCTTGACCATCTTGTAGTTCATGAACTCGTAGTCTTCGGGCAGGCACTGGCGGTTGAAGATGATGCGACCGATAGAGGTCTCGAAGCGTGCGGTCTTGTTACCGGTGACGTCGTAGTCGACAAACTCGTTCTTGCCATTCTTGACGCGGAAGATACGGGTGCCGTCCTCGTTGATGACGTTGGCGTTCTCGGCGGACACGCGGACCTGAATCTTGGCCTGCATGTCGACCTCGGAGCGGCAGTCATAGGCGTGCAGCGCGTCGTCGAAGCTCGAGAACACGTGGTTCTCGCCCGGCAGACCGTCGCGGACCTGGGTGAGGTAGTACACACCGATGATCATGTCCTGCGAGGGGATGTTGACCGGCTTGCCGGATGCCGGCGAGCGCAGGTTGTTCGCAGAGAGCATGAGCACGCGGGCCTCGGCCTGAGCCTGGCTGGACAGCGGCACGTGGACAGACATCTGGTCGCCGTCGAAGTCGGCGTTGAAGGGCGAGCAGACCAGCGGGTGCAGGTGGATAGCCTTGCCCTCGACCAGAACCGGCTCAAAGGCCTGGATGGACAGACGGTGCAGGGTCGGTGCGCGGTTGAGCAGCACGACGCGGCCGTCGATGACCTCTTCGAGGATATCCCACACAAAGGTGGCACCGCGGTCGATAGCGCGCTTGGCGCCCTTGATGTTCTCGACCTTGCCAAGCTCGACCAGGCGCTTCATGACGAAGGGCTTGAAGAGCTCCAGCGCCATGGTCTTGGGCAGACCGCACTGGTGCAGCAGCAGCTTGGGGTCGGTAACGATAACCGAACGGCCGGAGTAGTCGACACGCTTACCCAGCAGGTTCTGACGGAAACGGCCCTGCTTGCCCTTGAGGGCCTCGGCGAGCGACTTGAGCGGGCGACCGCCACGGCCAGAGACCGGGCGACCACGACGACCGTTGTCGAACAGGGCGTCCACGGACTCCTGGAGCATGCGCTTCTCGTTGTTCACGATGATCGCAGGGGCGTCCAGGTCGAGCAGGCGCTTGAGTCGGTTGTTACGGTTGATCACGCGACGATACAGGTCGTTGAGGTCGGACGCGGCGAAGCGGCCGCCGTCGAGCTGGACCATCGGGCGCAGATCGGGCGGAATGACCGGGATGACGTCCAGGATCATGTTCGCGGGGCTGTTGCCGCCCTTCAGGAAGGCGTCAACGACCTCAAGGCGCTTGACGGCCTTCTCGCGCTTCTGCTTCTGGGAGTCCTCGTCGGCGATGATGGCCTTGAGCTTCTCGGCCTCGGAGGGGAGGTCGATGGCAGCAAGCAGGTCGCGGACGGCCTCGGCACCCATACCACCCTTGAAGTACATGGAGTAGTAGCGGGTCATCTCGCGGAACAGCGGCTCATCGGAGATGAGGTCGCGCTCGGTGAGCTTCATGAAGGCGTTGAAGGCGTCCGTGCGGAGCTGCTTCTCGTCCTTGCACTCTTCCTCGATGTCGACGATGCCAGAGGCGATTTCCTCGGGGGTCAGCGGCTCCTCATCGGAGAACTCGTCAAAGTTCTCGGGGTTGCCCTGCTCCTTGAGGGATTCGATCTGGCGGGCGCACTCGGCATCGATCTCTTCCAGATCGGCGGCGAGCTCCTCGCGCAGGTCGTCAGCGTCGGCCTCGCGAGCCTCGTAGTCTACCTCGGTGATGATGTAGCTGGCAAAGTACAGAACCTTCTCGAGGTCCTTGGACTTGATGTCGAGCATACGGCTCATCGGGAAGCTCGTGGGGCTCTTGAAGTACCAGATGTGGGACACGGGAGCGGCGAGCTCGATGTGGCCCATGCGGTCGCGACGCACCTTGGCCGAGGTAACCTCGACGCCGCAGCGCTCGCAGACGATGCCCTTAAAGCGGATGCCCTTGTACTTGCCGCAGGAGCACTCCCAGTCCTTGGCGGGACCGAAGATCTTCTCGCAGAACAGGCCGTCCTTCTCGGGCTTGAGGGTACGGTAATTGATGGTCTCCGGCTTCTTGACCTCACCGTGCGACCAGGAACGGATCTGGTCGGCGGAGGCAAGGGAGATCTTTACCGAGTCAAAATCAGTAGCTTCGAAATCTGCCACAGTCAACTACTCCTTATCAGTGGTCGTGGCGGCGACAGCCTCGGGTGCCTCGGCGGTCTCGGCATCCTGGGCCTCGACGTCGGCGTCAACGCCGGCGAGCGCGGCCAGGTCATCGAGGGCAGAGGTCTCCTCGGCGGTCACAGGGGCGGAGGCGTCCTCGTCGGCATCGTGCATGGGCTCGATGTCCAGCGCGAGGGAACGGATCTCCTTGACGAGAACCTTGAAGGACTCGGGGATACCCGGGACAGGAACGTTCTCGCCCTTGACGATGGACTCGTAGGTCTTGACGCGGCCCACGGTATCGTCGGACTTGACGGTCAAGATCTCCTGCAGGACGTTGGAAGCACCGTATGCGTACAGTGCCCAAACTTCCATCTCGCCGAAGCGCTGGCCGCCGAACTGAGCCTTGCCGCCCAGCGGCTGCTGGGTAACCAGGCTGTAAGGGCCGGTCGAACGGGCGTGGATCTTGTCGTCGACCATGTGGCCGAGCTTGAGGATGTAGGACGTACCCACGGTAATGGGCTCGCGGAACTCCTCGCCGGTGCGGCCGTCGAACAGGCGGGTCTTGCCGCGCTCGTCAAGCTGGGTAACAAACTCGGGGCGCATGTGATCGCCAAAGGCAGCGGTGGCCTTGTTGAGCATGTTCTTGTTGGCGCGACGGATGACCTCGGCGATCTCGTCCTCCTTGGCGCCGTCGAAGACGGGCGTCGCGGTGAAGAACGGACCGGGGACATACTTGTCGGAGTCGGCATCCTCGGTATCCCAACCGCAGGCAGCAGCCCAGCCAAGGTGGCACTCGAGCAGCTGGCCGACGTTCATACGCGAAGGAACGCCCAGCGGGTTGAGGATAACGTCGATCGGGGTACCGTCAGCCATGTAGGGCATGTCCTCGACCGGCAGAACGTTACAGATAACACCCTTGTTGCCGTGGCGACCGGCGATCTTATCGCCCTGCTGGATCTTACGACGCTGGGCGACGTAGACGCGCACCTGCTCGTTGACGCCGGGGGCCAGGTCGTCGCCGTTCTCGCGGCTAAAGCGGACGACGTCGATGACGCGGCCGTAAGCGCCGTGAGGCATCTTAAGGGAGGTGTCGCGAACGTCGTGAGCCTTGGCACCGAAGATGGCGCGCAGCAGGCGCTCCTCGGCGGTCAAAGCGCTCTCGCCCTTAGGCGTGACCTTGCCGACCAGGATGTCGCCAGGGCCGACCTCGGCGCCGATGCGGATGATGCCGTCCTCGTCGAGGTTGGCAAGCATGTCCTCGGAGAGGTTCGGGATCTCGCGGGTGATCTCCTCGGGGCCGAGCTTGGTGTCGCGGGCGTCGATCTCGTGACGGGTGATATTGATGGTCGTCAGCAGGTCCTCGGCCACCAGGCGCTCGGACACGACGATACCGTCCTCGTAGTTGAAGCCTTCCCACGGCATGTATGCCACGGTGAGGTTCTGGCCCAGTGCGAGCTCGCCGTGATCGGTCGAAGGACCGTCGGCCAGAGGCTCGCCCTGCTCAACGGTGTCACCGACGCGCACGAGCGGACGGTGGTTGATGCAGGTGGACTGGTTGGAGCGCTGGTACTTGGCCAGGTGATACTCGTCCATGCCGCCGGCATGCTTGACGATAATCTTGGAGGCGTCGGCAAAGATGACCTCGCCGGCGTTCTTGGCCAGGGTAACCTCGCCAGAGTCCAGGGCGGCGCGACGCTCCATGCCGGTACCGACATAGGGAGCGGCAGGGTGAACCAGCGGCACGGCCTGACGCTGCATGTTAGCGCCCATCAGCGTACGCTTGGCGTCGTCGTGCTCAAGGAACGGGATCAGCGTGGCTGCGACGGAAAGCATCTGACGCGGCGAGACATCCATGTAGTCGACGTCCTCGACAGGCACGTCGGCGGGAGCGCCGAAGGAGCCGTCGAAGTCGCGGGTACGGGCGATCACGGTGTGCGGACGGACGATCTTGCCCTCGGCATCGGTCGTGATGAACTCGTTGGTCTTGGGATCGAGCGGCGTGTTGGCCGGCGCGATGACGTGCTTCTCTTCCTCGTCAGCGGTCATCCAGTCGATCTGGTCGGTGGCAACGCCGTTCTCGACGCGACGGAACGGGGCCTCGATGAAGCCGTACTCGTTGACGCGGGCGTAGAGGGCGAGCGAGCCGATCAGGCCGATGTTGGGGCCTTCGGGGGTCTCGATCGGGCACATGCGGCTGTAGTGCGAGTTGTGAACGTCGCGGACGGCCGTCGGCACGTTGGTGCGGCGGCTGGAGCCCGACTTGTGGCCGGCAAGACCGCCAGGGCCGAGTGCGGACAGACGACGCTTGTGGGTCAGACCGGTCAGGGGATTCGCCTGGTCCATGAACTGCGAGAGCTGCGAGGAACCGAAGAACTCCTTGATGGAGGCCACGATCGGGCGGATGTTGATGAGCGACTGCGGGGTGATCTCGTCGATGTCCTGGGAGCTCATGCGCTCACGGACGACGCGCTCCATACGGCTCATGCCGATACGGAACTGGTTGGCGACGAGCTCGCCGACGGTGCGGATGCGGCGGTTGCCAAAGTGGTCGATGTCGTCAACCTTGAAGCCCTGCTCGCCGGCAGCGAGGGACAGCAGGTAGCGCAGCGTCGCGACGATATCCTCGTCGGTGAGCACCGTGACCTCTTCCTCGGTGGTGAGGTTGAGCTTCTTGTTGACCTTGTAACGACCGACGCGGGCCAGATCGTAGCGCTGCGGGTTGAAGAGCAGGCCCTCGAGCAGGCTGCGGGAAGCATCCACGGTGGGAGGCTCGCCCGGGCGCAGGCGACGGTAGATCTCGATAAGGGCATCCTCGCGGGTGAGGGCGGTGTCGCGCTCCAGGGTGCGCTTGATCACATCGGAGTTGCCGAGAAGCTCGATGATGTCGTCGTTGGTGACGGCGATGCCAAGGGCGCGCAGGAACATCGTGGCGCTCTGCTTGCGCTTACGGTCGATGGAGACCATGAGCTGGTCGCGCTTGTCGACCTCAAACTCAAGCCAGGCACCGCGGGACGGGATGATCTGGGCCTTGTAAATCTGCTTGCCCGAATCCATCTCGGAGCTGTAGTACACGCCCGGGGAGCGGACGAGCTGCGAGACGACGATACGCTCGGTACCGTTGATGATGAAGGTGCCCTGATCAGTCATCATGGGGAAGTCGCCCATAAAGACGAGCTGCTCCTTGATCTCGCCGGTCTCCTTGTTGGTGAGACGGACGTCGGTCAGAAGCGGAGCCTGATAGGTCATGTCCTTCTCGCGGCACTCCTCGACGGTGTGCGCGGGGTCCCCGAACTGATGCTCGCCGAAGGTAACCTCGAGAACATGGTTCTGGCTCTGGATGGGGCTGGATTCCTTGAACGCCTCACGAAGACCCTCGTCCTTAAAACGCTCAAAGGATTCCCTTTGAACAGAGATAAGGTTGGGGAGCTCCATGGCCTCCGGGATTTTCCCGAAGCTGACGCGCTTGCGCTCAGTGGCAGTATATGCGTAGGTCACCAGGTTTTTCCTCCTTCACGGAAATGCTCGGTGGGTTGGCGAGGCATAGCTTCGCCAGTTATCGCAACCTAATAGTTTATCAGGTACCGACCGTTGGGCAAGAAAAGCCTTGACGCGATTGAGTTTTTGGAGTAGCAAAGTTTTTCGACAGAAAACACGCAGGTAGATGTATGTGTATCGAACATCTGTTCATATATTTTCTGTGAACAGAGAGCCAGCAATCGCAGCTCTTATAAAAAACGGGCGCGAACCGAAGTCCGCGCCCGTAAATGTCGATGCCCGAAGGCTTACTTGCGCATCAATCCGCCGCGCTCGTCGATGGCATCCCAGAAGGCATCGGCAAAGCGGGGGTCGCTTGCAGCCATGAGGGCGTTGGTGGCCATCCAGCCAGAGGGAGTGCCGGTGTCGTAGCCCGACAGCGGGTCGATGACGACCGCATACATGGCCTCGCGATCGAGCGAACGGGCCATTGCGTCGGTGAGCTGGATCTCGCCGCCCTTGCCGGCCTGCTGATCTGCCAGCAAGTCCATGACCAGCGGGCTCAGCAGATAGCGGCCGACGATGTACAGGTTGGACGGAGCAGCCTCGGGAGCGGGCTTCTCGACCAGACCGCCGATGCGCCAGACAGCGCCCGGCTCAGCATCGGCAACGCCCTCGGCGCCCTCGAGCGAACCGACGCGCTCACCGGCGATAACGCCGTAGCGGCTAACTTCCTCGGGCGAGCAAGCAGCGACGGCGATAACCGAAGCTCCACCGTGCTCCTTGGAAACGGCGAGCATCTTGTCGCAGATGTCGCGGTTAGGCACAACGTAGTCGCCCAGAAGAACCAGGAAGTTCTCCCCTGCCACGGCGTCGGCAGCAGAGCGGATAGCATGGCCGAGGCCCTTGGGCTCGTACTGATAACGGAAGTCGACCGGCATACCGCCAGCGTGGGCGACGGCATCGGCATAGGCGTTCTTGCCGCGCTCGCGCAGCAGGTTCTCGAGCGAGCGATCGGGCTGGAAGTAGTTCAGTAGCTCAGGCTTGCCGGGAGAAGTAACGATGATGGCATCGTCGACCTCCTCGGGGTCGAGCGCCTCCTCAACGACATACTGAATGACGGGCTTGTCGAGCACCGGCAGCATCTCTTTGGGCGTGCACTTGGTGCCAGGCAGAAAACGCGTGCCAAGACCGGCGGCGGGGATGATTGCCTTCATGTTATTCAAAGATCCTTTCGCAGGCGCAAAAGCGCCCCATGCGCGCGGCACACAGCCGCAGACCAAATTGCGATACCCTAGCATCTTACCGCTGGAACTATATGTCGCTACAAGGCAGAGACAATTCTTCAGCAGGTCAACGCAAATTATTGCTCGAATGGTGCAATTTTATTGCCCAACGGCAGGGTACCCGATACGACGCAAATCACAGAATATGGCAGTTTGAGCTACCGATGTCGAGGGACCGAAAAACAAAAAAGACGGGGCTCGCAATGCGAACCCCGTCTGCAAAGAAATCTGGCGAGAAAGCCTGATTACTTGAGGGTGACAGCAGCGCCAGCAGCCTCGAGCTTCTCCTTGGCAGCCTCGGCGTCCTCCTTCTTGGCACCCTCGAGAACAGCCTTGGGAGCGCCCTCGACGACCTCCTTGGCCTCCTTCAGGCCAAGGTTGGTGAGCTCACGGACGGCCTTGATGACCTGGATCTTGTTGTCGCCGAAGCCCTCGAGCACGACGTCAAACTCGGTCTTCTCCTCGGCCTCAGCAGCGCCAGCAGCGGGAGCGGCGACAACAGCGGCAGGAGCAGCGGCGGAAACGCCGAAGGTGTCCTCGATAGCCTTAACGAGCTCGGAAGCCTCGAGAAGGGTCATTTCCTTAAGAGCATCGATGATCTCATCGGTGGTAAGCTTAGCCATTTCTAAGTCCTTTCGGTTTCCGTGCGGATGCACGGAGATCAGTTAAAACACGGCGCGAATGCGCCAGGGGTGCGGCGTTGCCGCCGCGGGTGAAAACAGCGACTAGGCTGCCTTCTGCTCGGAGACCTGCTGGATCGAACGAGCGAGACCAGAGGAAACGCCGTTGACGCAGACAGCGATGTCGCGAGCGAAACCGGAGATGAGACCGGCGATCTGGCCGAGAAGCTGATCCTTGGTGGGCAGCTCGGCGATAGCCTTAACATCATCAGCGGAAACGGCCTTGCCGTCGGAGATACCGCCCTTGATCTCAAGGACGCCCTTGGACTTAGCGGAGAAGTCCTTAAGGGCCTTAGCGGCCTCGACCGGCTCGGACTCGTAGAACACATAGGCGACGGGGCCGGCGAGAATCTCGTCGAGCTCGGGCTGCTCCTGGTTCTTGAGAGCGATCTTGACCAGGTTGTTCTTGTAGACCTTCATCTCGGCGCCGCACTCGCGAAGCTGATGACGCAGCTCCTGAGCCTGCTTAACCGTCAGACCGTTGTAGTTGACGACGAACAGACCGGCGTTCTCGGCGATACGGGACTCGATCTCTGCAACCTTGTCGATTTTGTACTGCTGGGGCATGAATTACACCTCCTCGAATTCTTTCCGGGCACGGTCCGCCACAAGGACGTGACGGGGGCATGTCCCAAAAAGAAAGGCCCCCGCGCTGCATGAGCGACCGGGGGGCGAGAAGACATATCTACTCGACCACCTCGGCTGGCGGGAAGTCCCATTAAGCTCGCGGGTAAGACCCGTTTGCGCCGGCTGTCTCTGGCAGCGGATTCGTGCGTGAACCGGAAGTATTATGGCGGGGACCCCGGCGTCGGTCAACGGGCGCGAGGATTCGTACACAAACCCTGCATACGCTCCGGTCCGAGGGGCCGGGTTGAGATTTTCGCTCGGTCAAGTCCTGGCTCGCACGAAGAGCACATTAAGTGCTCTTCGGCTCGTGCGGAATCTACGAAAATCTCAACCCGGCCCCTCGGACCGGAGCTGCGGTAACTTTGCTGCGAATCCTCGTGTCCGTTGAGCGACGCGCCCCACTCATAATGCTT